>ERZ1673697.90-NODE-90-length-135917-cov-7.388637_pt1 | contig 135917 bp, 152 predicted proteins | sample MGYA00580227_ERZ1673697 | MGnify/ENA primary metagenome ERZ1673697 (study PRJEB41218, sample SAMN15661759) | gut metagenome | host: Homo sapiens | place: Canada: London | collected 2015-08-20/2019-03-30 | study: EMG produced TPA metagenomics assembly of...
AGGACACAGGGGTTATCCCCCTTCATAAGGGGAGGTGTCCGAAGGACACAGGGGTTACCGGAAATAAAAAAACGACCGATGCACAAGCATCGGTCGTTTTGACAGGTAACAGTCCAGAGGCTGCCGCCTTTAGGGTTAGTCGGCAGCAGCAAGCTTATTTTCCAATTCCCGGTGCTGCCACTTGTTCGAGTGCAGACGGTAAGCAAAGAAGAAGATGCGGAAAATCCAGTCGGCAAACATGGCAAACCAGGTACCCAGCGCACCCAGACCCATCATGGTGCCGAACACATAGCTCAGACAGATACGGCACAGCCACATGGACACCACCGAAACGATCATGGTGAAGCGGACGTCGTTGGCAGCGCGCAGACCATTTGGCATGGTGAAGGCAGCCGGCCAGAAGATAGCGCAGAACAGGCTGTGCCACAGCATCATCTGTTCCGCAGTCTGGGCAGCCTCCTGCGACAGGCTGAAGCAGCCGATGATGGGCCGACAGAAGACGGCGATGAGGATGTTGAGCACCAGCATAAAGACATAGGCAAGTCCGGTCAGTCGGTAGATATAGGATTTTGCCTGGTCGTACTGACGGGCGCCGACACATTGACCAACCACGGTAATCATCGCAAGTCCGATGGCGGTGCCGGGGATGATGGGGAAGCCGGCAATCGAGTTGCAGACAGCGTTGGCAGCGATGGCAGCAGTGCCGTAGGAAGCAATCATTCCCTGCACGATGATTTTGCCCAGCTGGAACATCCCGTTTTCCAAGCCGTTTGGAATACCGATGGCAAGGATATTTTTAATCATACCCGGATGGAAGTTCAGGTGCAGGTAGGAATCAATGTGGATGACGTTGTTTGAACGATGCAGGAGGATGAGGATGAAGATGGCTCCGACAATACGGGAAATCAGGGTGGCAAGGGCAGCACCGGCGGCTCCCATATCAAAGCCAAAGATAAACAGAGCGTTACCGCCGACGTTGATACAGTTCATCACGATGGAAATGACCATCGAGATGCGGGAGTTGCCCATTGCGCGGAACAGCGCTGCTCCGGCATTGTACAGGGCGATGAATGGGTAGGATAGTGCGGTCAGGAAAAAGTAGATTTCGGCGTTCTGCATAACGGCAGATTCGACATCATGGTAGATAAAGCCTAAAATCTGCGGACCGCCAAAGACAAACAGCGCACCAATGGCAGTTGAGAGGACAAACACCGACAGGATGAGCTGCTTGGCTGCTTCACACGCCTGATGCGGCTCCTCGCGCCCGATGTACTGGGAGGAAACGATGGCGCCGCCGGTAGCAAGGGCGGAGAAGATGTTGATGAGCAGGATGTTGATGGCATCTACCAGAGAAACGCCGGATACGGTAGCTTCTCCGCAGACCGAAACCATAACGGTATCTGCCATGCCGATGGTGATAGACAAAAACTGCTCGATGATCAGCGGGACAATCAGCTGCTGAAGGTCTTTTTTGGAGAACATGAAAGTTCCGTCCTTTCTTTTGAGATGGATTTTGATAACAACAAGTAAAAATGATTTATAAATATTTCATAATTTTAGCATTTTATTGCGATGATAACAATATTGTTTGTTGTTATTGCTTGATTTTTTATAAAAATTTAGCCAATTTTATCAGAGAGCGGCTTGCAAAATGAAAATTTTAGGGCAGAGTGCAGAGCGTTTTACAGATAGCGAATGTATCTTTTTGCGCTTTTGATGTTTGATAAAAAGGAATATCTTCGTTATAATAAAAAGAAAATCGTTTGGAAGGATGGTGGAAAGGATGGCGGTTTATCTGGCATTGTGCCTGTTTTTATGCCTCGGCTCGGTGCTGTGGGCAAGGGAACTGGGCTTTTCCAACGGGATTGCCGATGAAAAAAGAACGGCTCGGATGCAATGGGCATTTTTACTTTTGGCAGGCGGGCTGTTTGTGCTGGTGGCAACCGTGCGGTACGGCATCGGCTATGATTATTTTAACTATGAGCGGCTGTATGAGCAGCTGGGTCCGATGTCGGCAGCGCAGCTGGTGCAGGACCCGGTCGGCAAGCAGTTTATCGGATATTCTCTGCTGACCCATCTGCTGTATCGGGCGGGACTGGACTACCGTTCGCTGTTGCTGGTCATCAATCTGCTGATGACCGGGGTGGTGCTCTGGTTTGTTAAACGGTATTCGCCCTTGCCGTGGATGAGCTTGTTTTTCTATCTGACCCTGCAATTTTTTGCGCACAGCATGAACCTGTTTCGTCAGTCGATTGCAGCGACCATCTGCCTGCTTGCCTATCCGTTTTTAAAAAAGAGAAAGCTGCTGCCCTTTGCGCTGGTCGTTCTGCTGGCAGCTGCTTTTCACACCTCGGCGCTGTTCTTCCTGCCGTTCTACTGGATTTTGAACTGGAAATGCGACGGCAGACTGCTGGGTGGGTTGGCGATGGCGGCAGTACCGGTCTATCTGTTCAGCAACCAGGCAGCGCAGCTTTTGACCCAATATCTCTTCCCGAACTATGCAGGCTATATCGGTTCGCGCTACTGGGCGGGCTTGGGCTACCGCTATGCGATATTCCCCATTTTGTACTTTGCAGCGGCATGGCTGACCCGGCGCTGGCTGCTTGCAGAGGGGCAAGAAAATCGCATTTTAATCAACAGCTCCTTTTATGTGATGTTGTTGTATGTCTTTAGCACCCACCACATGATTCTGGAGCGTTTTTCCATCTACCTGTTTCCTTACGCCATGCTGCTGCTGCCAAAGATGGTGGTCAGTGTTCCGGCAGTACAGGGAGAGGGCAGGAAAAAGGAAAATAAACATCTGGAGCGCCAGCGCCGGGAGAGCATGGTGCTGCTGGCGGTGTTGGCGGTAGCGGCGGGTTTTGCCTATCTTTGCTTTGCTTCCATGCAGGGTACCAACGGTTTTCATAAGGTTTATCCATATGTATCGGTGTGGAGCTGAGAATGATTGGTCGAAAAAACGCTTGTATCATCCGCTGAATTGTGATAAAATGGATTCGGTTTATGCGGTCCGAAAAGGAGCTGCTCAAAAAGAACAGGACGGTCACTTGACCGTATGACAATATTGGAAAGGGAGTTTTGGCGATGTCCGGACATTCTAAGTGGAATAATATCAAGCGTAAAAAAGAAAAGACCGATGCCCAGAAGGGAAAAATCTTTACCAAGATCGGTCGTGAAATGGCAGTAGCGGTTCGTGAGGGCGGACCTGACCCGATGAACAACGGCAAGCTGCGTGACCTGATTGCAAAGGCAAAGGCAAACAACGTGCCAAACGACAACATCGACCGCATCATCAAAAAGGCAGCCGGCGACGGTGATAAAAACACCTATGTGGATATGGTCTATGAAGGCTACGGTCCTTGCGGTGTTGCTGTCATCGTAGAAGCGCTGACCGACAACAAGAACAGAACTGCCGGCGACCTGCGCCATTACTTTGACAAGTGCGGCGGCAACCTGGGTCAGACCGGATGCGTTTCCTTCATGTTCAGCGAAAAGGGTGTCATCGTTATCGACAACGAGGACGAAAAATACACCGAGGACCAGGTTATGGAGGACTGCATGGAAGCAGGAGCAGAAGATTTCGAATTTGGCGACGGTGTCATCGAAGTTTCTGCAACCAACGACCCGAACGAATTCCGTGCGGTTCGTGAAGCGCTGGAAGCAAAGGGCTACACCTTTGTGGAAGCAGACATCCAGAAGGTACCTTCCACCTACACTAAAATCGACGACCCGGAGCTGGCAGAAAAGATGCAGAAACTGCTCGACCTGCTGGAGGACAACGACGACGTGCAGGAAGTTTACCACAACTGGGAATCCGACGAAGAATAATGACAAACAAAAATCCACCCCGCCTCCCTTCTGGGAACGAGGTGGATTTTTTATTTTGGCAATGGGACAGCACTTGTTTACAGGTTGTCGAAATCATCCTCCTGCGAGTCGGTGTCGGTTTTTTCTCTCTTTGCTGCCAACGATTTTTTGATGAAAAGTGCAATCACACAGAAGGCAGCCACTGCAACAGCGGTGATGCACAGATAAAGAATGAGTTCGTTGTCCTCCTCGCTGCCAAAAGGAAAGGCAGAATTGTCCTCCTGCTGCTGCGACAGCCCGACGACCGGGCTCTGATACAGCACCGTGGCGGCAGCAGCCTTTTCCTCCCCGGAATTGCTGCTGTTAGGAAGTACCTCATCGGTACTTCCTAAAATAGTCTGTAGGTTTTCCAGGGCATCCGGTTCAATGCCCAGTATATCGCACAGGGCAGCGGCTGATTCCGGCGACGAACCGACGAAAATATAGTTGGTGGTGTAGGTGGTGGTAGAATTGTTCGAGTCGGTGGTGGAACTAGAACTGGAGGTAGAGGTCGAAGTGGAGGTGGTGGTTTCTACCCTGGAGTCCCCGCCGGAGGAGCTTTTGGAGGAATCGGAGGATTTCTTGGTGGAGGACACCGTTTTCTTTTCATCCTCCTCCCTTGTTTCCTCTTCATCGGTTTCCTCTTCGCCGAGCGGGAGGTCGGCTCCTTCGCCCGGGTTGAGCGGCTGCACAGGACCAGAGCAGCGGACCTGCCGAATCATGGAAAGATGAGGCATATTGACATCGACAAATCCCTCCACTCCGTCAGCGTACAGATAAGGCAAGCGGGAAAACTGCTTGAGCTGCACCTTCAGGTAGCGGCAGTCGGTCGAAGGCGCAGCTTCAAACTGCTCGTCAAAGAGAAAGCTGCCGTCCTGGTCGTGCAGGGTGGTTTCTACTCGTTTGACCGGCAGCTCTTCGAAGGAGGCTCCGTCAAATGATTGCAGCAGGTGCAGTCCGTAGGGGATCAGCTCTCCCTGCGGGTAGCAGTCGGCAAAGGGCGTCGGTTCCTCCTCTGGGTTTTCTTCCTCAGAGGTTTCCTCATCCGTATTTTCATTGTAGGAGCCTTCGCCCTGCGAGCCATCGCTTTGCTTTGCAAAGAGGTATTCACTGCCTCCTTCGTCAAAGTACAGCAGATAGCAGCTGCCGTCGTCGATACAGTAGATAAGGTCGGTCTGCTCGTCGATCCATAAATCCAGCAACTCGTCCTCCTTGTCGGGCAGATGGTTGTAGCTCAAAGAACCATCGGGCGATTTGACTGCAAAGGAGGCGTAGTTTCTACGGTACAGGTCGACCGAAAGCCGGTCCACCTGTTTGACCGAGTAGATGATTTCGCCGTATTGAGCAGGATTTTGCACCGTTAGAGCGCTGGTGTCCGCAAGGTCGGTGTAGCCGGGTGTTGAAAAGAGCGGGTTGGCAGAAACCAGGTTGTAGGTTTCGCGGGTGGTGGTGGACTGGTTGGAGGTACAGGGGTCATTCAACGAGTCGGCACAGACCGAAAGAGAAAGAAGCAGGATGGCGAGAAAAACAGCACAAAATTGTTTCAACTTTATCAACTCTTTCTAGTGAAGATTTTTCTTCTATTATTTTATCACAAGAAAAATAAAATTTCGACACCCTTTGCGCTGTTTTTTTAAATTTTCTTCCTGCGAAGAACAAAAAACACGCCACCATTTCAAAAAAGGCAGCGTATTTTTCACTTTTAACTGAGCAGACGGTTGATAACCCGCAGCATCGAATCCTTTGCATCGGGCAGATAGCCCTGGATGGTCAGCGCATCCATCACGGTGGTATCCATAAAGTAGGTATCCAATGTCAGCGATTCCAGCAGCAGCCTCTCCTCAAACAGGATGTCCCGGTTGCTCATGGGGACAAACTCTCCTTTTTTGACCATCTTTTCCAAAGGAGTGTCCTCCCATATCTTCAGCTTGAGCGCCCAGACACATTTGGGGTGGATCCGGTTGAGCAGGTTGGCAGTTTCGATCGCGTGCAGGTTGCGGTAGTTCTTGCCGCCCAGACCGAGGATGATGGTGATAAAATATCCAATCTCTGCCCGGTCGAGCATCTTGAAGGCTTGCAGCATCTCAAAGGAGGTGACACCCTTGTTCATCCACAGCAGAATGGGGTCGCTGCCCGATTCCACACCGATGTGCAGGTCGCTCAGTCCCATTTCGCGCAGCTGCCGCAGCTCCTCCGGCGTTTTGCGCAGGACATCGTCGATGCGGGCATACATGGCAAATTCCCTGACATTGGGCATAAAGGTTTTTGCAAGGGCGAAAATCTGGCTCAGCTGCTCAAAGCTCAGGCAAAAAGCGTTTTCGCCCAGCAGGAACAGTCGGGTCTTCTCCGGCTCCAACCGCCCGAGCATCCGCAGGTTCCACTCGATTTTTGCCATCGAATGGACCTGGAATCGGTCTTTGGCAAAGTCGCAGAACAGGCACTTTCCCCAGCTGCATCCGAGCGCGACCTCCAGGCAGGCACAGTTTTCCTCCTGCGGCGGTCGATAGATCTCCTCATGGGTGTAGATGGAAGCATAGATTTCTTCTCTTGTCATATCGTTCCTCCTTCCGGTTGCTTTTACCATCAGTATAGCAGAAAACCCTTCAAAAGAAAATGGGAGCAAAGGAATATGTGAACAAAAAATCCATAAATTAACAGAAAAGAATTGAAAGAGACTTTGGGGTGGGGTATAATAGACAGGTATAAAATCTACTGCGAGAGGAGAAGTGTCCTATGGCAGAATATATGATTTCTACCGATACTTCCTGTGATTTCCCTTATGAATATGTACAGCAGCATCAGCTTCCGCTGGTGACCCTGTTTTATAGCATTGATGATGTAATGGGACCGGATGGCTCGCCTACACTGGAGAACCTGAAATCCTTTTACAATAAAATGCGTCAGGGCGCGCTGACCAAAACCCAGCAGGCAAGCATTGAAGATACAGAAAAGCTTTTCCGCACTATTTTATCCAAAGGGGTAGACCTTTTGCACATCGCCTTTTCCTCTGGATTGAGCGGGACTGCCAACGCTGCCCGTCTGGCGGCGGAAACCCTCAAAGAGGAATTCCCGGACAGAAAAATCATGGTGGTTGATTCCTTGTGCGCTTCGATGGGACAGGGTCTGCTGGTTGATTCCGCCATCCGCATGAAGGAAGCGGGAAAGAGTATCGAAGAGGTCGCACAGTGGCTTGAGGAAAACATCCCGCACCTGTGCCACCTGTTCACCGTTGAGGACTTAAAGTATCTGCAAAGAGGCGGCAGAATCTCCAAGACCACAGCTCTGGTGGGCACAATGATTGGCATCAAGCCGGTGCTGCACGTGGATGATGAGGGCAAACTGGTTCCGCTGGCAAAGGTACGCGGCAGAAAGCAGTCGCTTCAGGCATTGGTGGACCGCATGGAACAGCAGATTGGCAGCTACCGCGACAGCAAGCAGCGCATCTTCATCAGCCACGGAGACTGTGAGGAGGATGCCCGCTATGTGGCAGAGCTGGTCAAACAGCGCTTTGGCTATGAGGACTTTATGATTAGCTTTATCGGACCTACTATTGGTTCCCATGCGGGTCCGGGAACAGTAGCGCTTTTTTTTATGGGAGAAAAACGCTAGATACAGCAGGATTCTGTCTATAATCCCCATATTTTGTTTTTGAAAACTGTGCAATAAGAAGAAGGTGTAACTTTAGTTACATCTTCTTCTTGCTTTTTCGGGAGTTTTACGGTAAGATATACGATATAATGTCGTTTAAAAAAACACTTTAGGAATCAAGGAGCAGGAATCATGGCAGAATATGTAATCACCACCGAGAATGCGGCAGATTTGCCGGAAAGCTTTGTAAAGGAAAATGAGATCGGCGTGCTTTCGCTGTATTATACCATCGACGGGGTTACCTATGGACCGGGACACGAGCCGCAGATGAGCGCGGAGGATTTTTATGCAAAAATGCGTGCAGGCATGATGCCGAAGACCCAGCAGGTCAACCTGGATCAGGCGATGGAAACCTTCCGCAGCTACCTGAAACAGGGCAAGGACATCCTTCATCTTGCGTTGACCTCCGCAGTCAGCGGCAGCTGTAACAGCGCGATGATGGCAGCCAGAGAACTCAAGGAAGAATTTCCCGAGCGCACCATCACCGTCATCGACACCCTTGTTGGTACTCTTGCGCAGGGAATGTTGGTGGAGCGGGCAGTCCGCATGAAAAAAGCAGGAAAGACACTCGAGCAGGCAGCACAGTGGATTCGGGATGCAGTTCCGCACACCTGCCTGTATGCAACCGTAGATGACTTGAAGCATCTTTACCGCGGCGGAAGGGTCTCCAAAACCAGTGCGTTTTTGGGAAGTGCCATCGGCATCAAACCCATTTTGAAGCTGAATGAGACCGGTAATCTGGTTCCATGCGCAAAGGTGCGCGGCAGAAAGCAGTCGATTCAGACTCTGGTGAAGCAGATGGAGGAACATATTGGCAGCTTTCTGAAGGAAAATGATACCGTATACATCAGCCATGGAGATTGTCTGGAAGAGGCAAATTATCTGGCTCAACTGATTAAAGAGCGACTGGGCATTGCGAAAACCATGATTAGCCACATCGGTCCGGTTATCGGCTCTCATGCAGGTCCCGGTGCTCTTGCTTTATCCTTTTTGGGAGAAAACAAGTAAAAAAGCAAGATAACAACAGATAAGCAGGCAAAACGGACGATATTCGGTAAAAATGGATAAATTAAACCAAATTTAACCGAATTTTAAAAAATAAGGCTTGCCATCGGACCGGAAGGCGGTTATAATATAAACGGTAAAGAGGAAACTCTTGAATCTTTGAAAGGAGGAAGGAACGTGGAAGATCGCAGTAGAAGTACAAAGAAAACCCGGCGCGATTTTTGCCATCATGAGAATCATCGAATGGAAGACCCTCCTCCTGCCCGCTTGGACAGATTTTAGAGCGGCTTGTTCTGTTGACCGTATGATTGCAAAAATCGGCGCACAGTCTTTGTACTGTGCGCTTTTGTTTGGGCTTGTACTTTGCTGTCCCTTAAAAATGACAGTATAAGGAGGAGCTTACAATGAAAAAAATGATCTTTGCAGCAGCGATTGCACAGGAAAAAAGAAATGATATGCCAACCCAGGGCATGAACACCTTGGCAAGAGAGAGGGATTATCAGGCAATCAGCGAACGCCTGAGCCGGATGGAGCCGCAGCAGGCAGCTCGTTGGCTGTCCCTTCAGGAAGAGGAGCTTCGCTTTGCGGTAGCCTGCAAGATGCAGCCGCAGCAGGCAGAGCAGATTTTCCGTTGCCAGCAAGAACAGACAACACAGGGAGGCTACCTGCACACAGGGGCTTTTACCTTGGCAAAAAATAGAATCTTCTGGCTGATGGCACTGATGGTATCCGGCATGATTACCGGAAGCATCCTGGCAAAATATGAAAGTGCCTTTGCCGCTGTACCAATGCTGGTCACCTTTATTCCAATGCTGACCGATACGGGTGGCAACGCCGGTTCGCAGAGCAGCACCATGGTGATTCGCGCAATGGCGACCGGAGAGGTGCATTTCCGTGACCTGTTTGCTGTTCTGTGGAAAGAAATCCGTGTGGGTGTGCTGGCAGGTGCAGTGCTCAGCGCAGTCAATTTTCTGCGTCTGTTGCTGACCACTCCCCATTCGGCAGAGATTGCCCTGACCGTTTCGCTGGCGATGTTTTTGACGGTTGTGATGGCAAAGACCATCGGTTCTCTGCTCCCGTTGGTAGCAGGTTTGGTCAAATGCGACCCTGCCATTATGGCAGCACCGCTGATTACCACCATCGTGGATGCATTTGCACTGATTATGTATTTTAAAATTGCTCAGCTGGTGCTGGGTCTGTAATGGAATCATGGGTAACGCTTTGAACAAAAGCGTTACTCATGATTTGCTTTGTGCAGGAGAAAGGATTGAAATTGAGCAAAAGTTTTGCATGAAACTTGTAAAATCGGTAGAAAAAGAAAAAAAGTGGTGGATAGAAGGAAGTAAAATTGCAAAAAGACCCTGTTAATCGATTGTCAAGCAGGAGGTAAGGTGATATAATAGGTTAATTAAGAGGAGATTTTTTTTTAGCTGCCTGCACAGATGTTGTCCGGCAGCGAAACGGTAAGGAGGAATTGCAAAATGGAAAAGGTGATTACGATTGCAGTAGCGGGATACGGACTGCGTGGACAGTGCTATTCCCAGTACACATTGGAGCATCCAGATACCATGAAGGTGGTTGCAGTGGCGGACATCGTCCGTGAAAAGGTGGATGCGGCAAAACAACTGTTCAATCTGCCGGAGCAGATGTGCTTTGACAGCGCCGAGCAGATGCTCGAACAGCCAAAGCTGGCGGATTTGATGTTTATCTGCACCCAGGACAGACAGCACGTTCCGATGGCGCTGGCAGCTTTGGAAAAGGGCTACCATGTTCTGCTGGAAAAACCGATTTCGCCGGAGCTGTCCGAATGTATCGAATTGCAGAAAAAAGCGCACGAGAAAAACAGGGTGGTCACCGTCTGCCATGTTCTGCGCTACAGCCCGTTCTACCAGACCGTCAAGCAGATTATGGACAGCGGCAAGCTGGGAGAAATCCGCAACATCTCTGCCCATGAGGACGTCGGTTACTTCCATCAGGCGCACAGCTTTGTCCGCGGTAACTGGAGAAATTCTGAGGAAACCAGCCCAATGATTCTGGCAAAGAGCTGCCACGACATGGACCTGTTGCAGTGGCTGATGGGGCAGCGCTGCGAGTACATCAGCTCCTATGGCTCTCTGAGCCACTTCCGTGCCGACAAAGCGCCGGAAGGTGCGACCGAGTACTGCTTGGGCGGCTGCAAGTGCAAGGACGAATGTCCTTACGATGCGGAGAAAATCTACATTACCAACAAAAAGACCGGCGTGCGGGACAACCACGGCGGCTGGCCATGCAACGCTTTGTGCGTAGACCCGACCGAGGAAAATGTCTACGAAGCCATCAAGACCGGTCCGTACGGACGTTGTGTTTACCATTGTGATAACGATGTAGTAGACCACGAGGTAGTGGATATGGAGTTTGAAAACGGTGCAACCGCAGTCTTCACCATGACTGCTTTCACCAAGAATACCCGCCGCACCATCCGCGTGATGGGTACCCTCGGGGAGCTGGAGGGCGATTCGGTCAAGGGAACCATTGAGGTCAAACCTTTTAACAGCGACGAGGTCGAAACCATCGATGTTTCCAAACAGCTGATTGGTCATGTCGGTCACGCGGGAGGAGACACCCGTTTGGTGGACAACATCATTGACATTCTGCGAAAGGATGACCTGGAGCACAACCTGACCTCCATCGACGCTTCGGTACACAGCCATGTGATGGCGCTGGCAGCCGAGGAATCCAGAGTCAACCACGGAAAGAGCATCTCCATCCGTGAGTTTGAAAGCAAGTTCTAGGTTGTTTTCGTTTTAAGATTATTACCCACAGAAAGGCACAGTTTTCCCATGCAGCAATCGCTGAGAGCTGTGCCTTTTTCTTTTCTGCCCTTTTGTCCCTTATCCTCGGTAAGAGAGACAAGGAAACAATCAAATTCAATCAACAAAATCATTTCAATGAGCAAAACAAATGGCGAAAACAGGGGAAAACTCTGATTCGGTCAAATTATACGAGAAATAAGGAAAAATGTTATTGATTATTTTTGAATTATTATGATTGAAAATGATTGATTTTTCGAAAGGGCTGTGCTATAATCAAATCAACAAAGAGCAAAGGATACGGAGGGAACAACCATGCTGGCAGAAGAAAGACAGCGGGTGATTTTACGGGTGCTGGAGGAAAAGCGAGCGGCAACGGTCGCTGTGCTGTGCCAGGAAACAGGTGCATCCGAGGCGACCATCCGGCGGGATTTGAACGAGCTGGACCGTCAGGGCAAACTGAATAAGGTACACGGCGGCGCAGTGCTCCCGGTCAGCGAATTTGAAAGCCAGGAACCGGATGTTTTGACCAAGTCCACCCTGCACACCGAGCAGAAGGACCGAATCGCCCGATATGCGGCAGCCCAGGTTAACGACCAGGACTTTGTTTTTATCGACGCAGGAACGACCACCCTGCGGATGGCAGAATATCTGGAGGGTTCCAAGGCGACCTTTGTCACCACCGGCATCGAATGTGCCCGCCGTTTGGTGGAAAAAGGGCTGCTGGTGTATGTGGCAGGCGGACTGCTAAAGCCGGGGACACAGGCGCTGGTGGGTGCGGCAGCCAGAGAGTCGATTGGACGATACAATTTTACCAAGGCATTTATCGGAACCAATGGGATTTCACTCGGTCATGGATACACAACGCCGGACATCGAGGAGGCATCCATCAAGTCACTGGCAATCGACCACTCCTATGTCAGCTATGTGCTGGCAGATTCCAGTAAATTTGGAAAGGTATCGGCGGTCACCATCGCTTCCCTTGACAAGGCGTGTATCCTGACCGACCGTCTCCCGGATGCGTCTTATTGTAAACAAACACTGGTGAAAGAGGTGGATTGATTTGATTTACACAGTAACCTTTAATCCGGCACTGGATTATGTGGTTCGAATGGAGCAGTTTCAACTGGGACAGGTCAACCGGACCACAAGCGAAGAAATCCAGTTTGGCGGCAAGGGAATCAACGTTTCGGTGCTGCTTAAAAATATCGGTGTGCAAAACTGTGCGCTGGGATTTGTGGCAGGTTTTACCGGAAAGGCGCTGGAAAACCAGCTGCAAACGATGGGAGTGGATACCGATTTTATCCACCTGCCCGAGGGGATGACCCGCATCAATGTCAAAATGAAGGCAGATTGTGAAACGGAGATCAACGCACAGGGTCCTAAAATCGGTCGCGAGCAGCTGGAGCAGCTGTTTGAACGACTGGACCGTCTGGAGAAAGAAGATGTTCTGGTGCTGGCGGGCAGCATCCCAAGCAGTTTGCCCAGCGACATCTATGAAAATATCCTGGAGCGGATGGAAGGCAAACAAATTCTGGCAGCGGTGGATGCCACCAAAGAGCTTTTGTGCAACGTCTTAAAATATCATCCGTTTTTGATAAAGCCCAACCACATCGAGCTGGGTGAAATCTTTGGAGTGCAGCTTCACACAGAAGAGCAGATTCGGGAGTATGCCGGCAGGCTTCAGCAGATGGGCGCGCGCAACGTGCTGATTTCGATGGCGGGCGACGGAGCGATCCTGCTGGATGAGACCGGCGGATTTCATCGAATCAACGCGCCGAAAGGAACCGTCAAAAACTCGGTGGGCGCAGGAGATTCGATGGTGGCAGGATTCTTAGCAGGATATTTGCAGTCGAAGGACTACCGGACTGCCTTGAAGATGGGAACTGCCGCCGGAAGCGCTACGGCATTTTCCGACCAACTGGCGACAGGAGAAGAGGTTTTGGCGTTGTATCAGACGCTCAAATAAAAAAGGAGAGATAGAGCATGAGGATTATTGATTTACTCAGCACCGACCGCATTGCGTTGGGTGCACAGATTTCCGACAAGGAGCAGGCAATCGACAAGCTGGTGGAGCTGCAAATGGCAGGCGGCTGCATTGCTGACCGGGAGGCGTACCGAAAAGCGATTCTGGCAAGGGAAGAGATGAGCAGCACTGCCATCGAGCAGGGCATCGCCGTTCCCCATGCAAAATCAGACGCAGTAAGCGCTCCTTCTCTGGCAGCGATGACACTGACACAGGGCGTGGACTACGGTGCAATGGACGGACAGCCCTCCGATTTGTTTTTTATGATTGCAGCACCACTCAACGGCGACCTGCATCTGGAGATTCTTTCCCGACTGATGGTCCTGCTGATGGACGGGGAATTTGTCAAAGCCCTGCGCAGCGCAGCAGATGCACAGCAGTTTATGGCAGTAATCGACCGATTTGAAAAGGAAAAGTATCCGCAGGAGGTCGGCGGCAGCGAGCAAAAGCCGGTGGAAGAAAAAGCAGGCTATCGGGTGCTGGCAGTGACCGCCTGCCCGACCGGTATCGCGCATACCTATATGGCAGCAGAGGCACTGGAAAAAGCGGCTGCGCAGATGAATCTTTCCATCAAGGTGGAAACCAACGGCAGCGCCGGTGTGAAAAACCGTTTGACCGCACAGGAGATCGAGCAGGCGGACGGCATCATTGTGGCTGCGGACAAAAATGTAGAGACCGCACGATTTGCAGGGAAAAAGGTGCTGTTTGTGCCGGTGTCGGATGGCATTCACAAGCCGCAGCAGCTGCTTGAGCAGATTGAAAGCGGAACGGTGGCTGTCTATGAAAAAGAGAAAAAGGCAGCTGTACAGCAGCAGGAACAGGGCAAAGAAAGCTTTGGCAGACAGCTGTACAAGCATCTGATGAACGGTGTCAGCCATATGCTGCCGTTTGTTATCGGCGGCGGTATCTTGATTGCGATTGCTTTCCTGCTGGACGATTACTCCATCAATCCGGCAAATTTTGGCATGAACACCCCGCTGGCAGCCTTCTTTAAGACGGTGGGAGGGGTCGCCTTCGACTTCATGCTCCCAATCCTTGCCGGTTACATCGCATACAGCATTGCGGACCGTCCGGGTCTGGCAGTCGGTATCGTAGGCGGCTATATTGCCAAGGTGGGCAACTCTTTTGCAAACATCAGCGGTGAAAATGCAGTCTCCGGCGGTTTCCTGGCGGCGCTTTTGGCTGGTTTTGTAGCGGGCTATCTGGTGCTGGGCATCAAAAAGCTGGCGGACAAGCTTCCTGAAAGCATGGAAGGTATCAAACCGGTTCTCATCTACCCGCTGTTCGGCGTATTGCTGATTGGTGTGTTCATGTTTGCAGTCAACCCGACCATGGCGGCAATCAATACCGGCATCACCGGTTTTCTCAACTCGATGGGCGGCAGCAGCAAGATTCTGCTTGGCTGTATCGTAGCAGGCATGATGAGCATCGACATGGGCGGACCATTCAACAAGGCAGCTTATGTATTTGGAACCGCTTCGATTGCCAGCGGCAACTATGATGTGATGGCAGCGGTTATGATTGGCGGTATGATTCCTCCGCTGGCGGTCGCTCTGGCAACCACCTTCTTTAAAAAGAAATTTACCTCTGAGGAAAGAAAATCCGGCGTTGTCAACTACATCATGGGACTGTGCTTCATCACCGAGGGCGTTATCCCCTTTGCAGCAGCAGACCCGCTGCGTGTCATCCCATCCTGCGTGGCAGGTTCGGCGGTGGCAGGAGGACTGTCGATGCTGTTCGGCTGCACCCTGCGCGCTCCGCATGGCGGCATCTTCGTTTTCCCGGTTGTAGGAAATGTGGTTGGCTATCTCATCGCTTTGGCAGCCGGTTCGCTGGTTGGAATGTTGCTGCTGGGCGTATTGAAAAAAGATAAAGTGGAAGAATAAAATCTGTCAGAAGAAATGACGGCGAAAATCTGGAAAGGCAGGATGAAAATATGGTATCGGCAAAGGTAAAGGTAATCAATCCAATGGGAATGCACATGAGACCGGCGCAGCTTTTTATCAAGGAAATCACCCCCTTCGGCTGCGATGTTAGCATCAACTTTAACGGCAAGGACATCAACGGAAAAAGCATTATGAACCTGATGGCAGCCTGCATCAAGCAGGGCAGCGAGATCGAAATCAAATGCAGCGGCGACAACGAAGAAGAGTGCCTGAAGGCAGCAGTTGCACTGGTAGAGTCCGGTCTGGGAGAGTAATCCGGCAGAAACGGGAAAGGGGTGCAAACGCTATGCTCAAAGGAGTAGGCGCTTCGGCAGGCATCGGGATTGGAAAGGTCATCTGCATCAGAGAGCAGAATCTGGATTATTCCCAGGTGCAGTATCAGGGACGTGAGCAGGAAAAGGCTCGTTTAAAACAGGCGGTGGAGACCTTTTGCGAAAAGACCCAGCGGATGGCAGAGGACATCCGCCAGCGGGTCGGTCAGAAGGAATCGGAGATTCTCAGCGGACAGGTGATGATGCTCTCCGACCCATTTATGGTCAGCCAGATGGAGGATGCTATCCAAAGCGGAAGCTGTGCTGAAGCCGCGGTGGACACCGTCTGCCAGATGTACATTGAGATGTTCTCCAATGTGGAGGACGAATTGATGAAGCAGCGTGCCACCGACATCGGGGACATCAAAACCCGGATGCTGCGTCTGCTGCTGGGTGTAGAAAGTGTGGACATGGCTTCGCTGCCAAAGGGAACGGTTCTGGCGGCAAAAGATTTGACCCCTTCGATGACGGTCGGTCTGCAAAAGGAAAATGTAAGCGCCATCATCACCGAGGTTGGAGGAAAGACCAGTCACTCTGCCATTTTAGCGCGTGCGCTGGAGATACCGGCAGTGCTGGGTATACCGGATGCTTTGCAGCAGCTGACTGACGGACAGACTGCCATTGTGGACGGTGCCACCGGTCAGGTGCTGACCGAGCCGGATGCGGAAACGCTGTACCACTACACCAAGCTCCAGGAGGAGCAGCTGCGTCAGAAGGCGATGCTGTCGATTTATCGGGACAAGCCGACCACAGATGCCTCCGGCAGAAGCTACCAGCTGTATGCCAACATCGGCAGCGTGATGGAAGCACAGGCTGCTCTGGAAAACGGAGCGGAAGGAATCGGGCTGTTCCGCACCGAGTTTTTGTTCATGGACCGTCCGGCTATGCCGGATGAGGAGGAACAGCTGGAAGCGTACAGCAGTGTTTCCCATCTGATGAAGGGCAAGGAGGTCATCATCCGCACGCTGGATGTCGGTGGAGACAAGGAGGTCTCCTATCTGAAGATGGGCAGCGAGCAGAACCCGTTTTTGGGTTGGCGCGCCATCCGTTACTGTTTGAGCGAACAGCCGCTTTTTAAGACCCAGCTGCGTGCGCTGCTGCGTGCGGGAGCGCAGGAGAAAAACATCAAGATTATGCTGCCGCTGGTCACCGGCGTGCAGGAAATCCGCGCAGCCCGCAGTCTGCTGGAGGAATGTAAGCAGGAGTTGAGCCGCGAAGGCTTGGAGTACGACCCGAAGATTGCACTGGGCGTGATGATTGAAACACCGGCTGCTGCTTTGACCGCCGACCTGATGGCGAAGGAGGCAGACTTCTTCAGCATCGGCACCAATGACCTGACCCAGTACACCATCGCGGTGGACCGCGGGAATGCTAAGGTAGAGCAGCTGTATACTACCCTGCACCCGGCAGTGCTGCGCAGTATCCGTGGAATCATCCATGCGGCAAAGCAGGCAAAGATCCCGGTCGGTATGTGCGGCGAATCGGCTGCCGACCCGCTGCTGATTCCGCTGCTGATGCAGTTTGGTTTGGATGAGTTCAGCGTCAGCGCTTCTTCGGTTTTAAAAACCAGAAAGACCATCTCGGAATGGAACCGGGAGCAGGTAGAGCAGGTGGCAGAGCAGGCAATGCAGCTGTCCACACCGCAGGAGCTGGATGAATATCTGCACCGTGCTTGCAATCATTCTCTTTAGAAATCTTCTATAAAATTGACATACACCACCTTTTCTCCCTTTACAACAGGACAAGTTCTTCGGCACTAACCGGTGCCGAAGAACTTGTCCTGTTTATTTTTACAGCGTGGGCAGATGATGGAGGAAAATAAAGGGAAGGAGTTGACTTTTCTGGACAAATACAGTATACTATAACTATAAATTAGCTTGTGCTAACTGTAAAAAGGAGAGGATTTTATGAGTCATGCGCTTGCTTGGGCAGCCGGAGGTACCGGCTTTACCTTTTTGATGACGACCTTGGGGGCAGCCATGGTATTCTTTTTTAGAAAGGCGGTCAGCGCCAACATCCAGAGGATTTTTCTTGGATTTGCAGCAGGGGTGATGATTGCTGCGTCGGTTTGGAGTCTGCTGATTCCTGCGATGGAAGAGGCGCAGGCGGCAGGTGTTGCAGGATGGCTGCCTGCCGGAGGAGGCTTTGTGCTGGGCGTTGCCTTTTTGATGCTGCTTGACAGTTTGCTGCCGCACCTGCATCCGGGTGCCAAACAGGCGGAGGGACTGAATTCCAGCTGGCATCGCAGCACCATGCTGATGCTGGCGGTCACCCTGCACAACATCCCGGAAGGGATGGCAGTGGGACTGGCATTTGCGCTGGCAGCCCAGCATAACGACAGCAGCGCTTATGCCGCAGCGATGGCTCTGGCGATTGGAATGGGCATCCAGAATTTCCCGGAGGGCGCAGCCATCTCTCTGCCGCTGCGGCAGGAAGGGATGAGCCGAGGAAAGAGCTTTGTCTACGGGATGCTTTCCGGTATCGTCGAGCCAATCTTTGGTGTGCTGGTGGTGCTGGCAGCAGGAGGAATCCAGCCGCTGATGCCCTGGCTGCTCAGCTTTGCAGCGGGTGCAATGATGTACGTTGTGGTGGAGGAGCTGATCCCAGAGGCGCATCTGGGAGAACATTCCAACGTCGGCACTCTCGGCGTAATGGGTGGATTTTTGCTGATGATGGTGCTGGATGTGGCGCTGGGATAAGTGCCGTATCAGGCGAATAAAAAACCAAAGCAACAGGCAGAAACTTCGACCTGTCGCTTTGGTTTTTTTTATTTTTCTTTCGGAGCTTGAGATAGCATCCAGAGAAGAGCTTCTGCCCGTCTACCCAAAAGAAGAGGATACATCCATCTGGAAAAATGCCGATTGGGATAAAAGAAAAGGTTTGCGCAAAAATGAAAGAGCACCACCGGTTGCAAAAACCCACCTGCTGATGCCAAACGGTATGCAGCAGGTGGGTTAAGAATACGATAGGAGAATCAGCTCCTTACAGGATCAGCGAACCGACCTGATAGATGAGGGTGCCGACGATGTAGGCGACCAGTGTCTGATATCCGGCGGTGAGCAGCGCCTGCTTCATGGAGCCCAGTTCTCTTTTAGAAGCGGCAAAAGCAGCCACGCAAGGCATATACAGGATGGTGAATGCCAGGAAGCTGAAGGCGCTGAGTGGGGTGAAAATCTGGGTCAGCATAGCGCTCAGCTGTGCGTCGCTGGAAGCGCCGGTCAGGATGGTCAGGGTGCTGACGACCGATTCCTTGGCGGTGAATCCGGTGATTAAAGCGGTGGAAGCGCGCCAGTCGTTGAAGCCCAGAGGAGTAAAGAGCGGTGCAATGATCGAGCCGACAGAGGCTAAGATGCTGTTGGCACTGTCGCTGACCATGTTGAGCCGCCAGTCAAAGCTCTGGAGGAACCAGATGACGATGGAGGCGATGAAGATGATGGTGAACGCCTTGTGCAAAAAGTCCTTCGCCTTTTCCCACATATGAAGCAGAACGCTCTTGGCATCCGGCAGGCGGTAGGCAGGCAGTTCCATGACAAACGGGACCGAGTTGCCCTGAAAGATGGTGTTTTTCAGCAGCAGACCGGACAGGATGGCAACCACGATGCCCAGCACATACAGAGAAACCATCACGATGGCAGGATGCTCCGGGAAAAAGGCTGCGGTAATCATGCCGTAGATAGGCAGCTTGGCGCTGCAGGACATGAACGGGGTCAGCACGATGGTCATTTTGCGATCGCGGTCGCTGGAGAGGGTGCGGGTCGCCATGATAGCAGGAACGCTGCATCCAAATCCAATGAGCATCGGAACAAAGGAACGACCGGACAGACCGATTTTGCGCAGCAGCTTATCCATCACAAAGGCAACCCTTGCCATATAGCCGCTGTCCTCCAGCAAAGAGAGGAAGAAGAACAGCAGGACGATGATGGGCAGGAAGGAAAGAACGCTGCCGACACCGGCGCAGACGCCGTTGATAAGAAGAGAAATCAGCCACGGTGTGACCTGATTGCGCACCAGGAAGGCTTCCAAAAAGGCGGTGAAGCTGTCAATCCAGCCGCTGAGCAAATCCTGCAAAGGAGCGCCGAGCACCGAGAAGGTCAGCCAGAAAATCAGCATCATAATCAGCAGGAAAATCGGGATGCCCAGATATTTGCTGGTCAGCAGCCGGTCAATCTTCTCCGAGCGGAGCTGTTCGCGGGTTTCTTGATGTTTGACGACGCACTGCGCACACAGCTGCTCGATGTAGCTGTACCGCATATCTGCCAGAGCCGCTTCGCGGTCGGTGCCCAAATCCTGCTCCATCTGCTCGACGATGTGGTCGATGATGTGGATGTCGCCGCTGTCCAAATCCAGGGCTTTGAACATTGGTTCGTCGCCCTCCACCAGCTTGGTGGCAGCAAAGCGGATGGGATAACCGGCAGCCTGTGCGTGGTCTTCGATGATGTGGGCAATCGAGTGGATGGCGCGGTGCACTTCTCCCTTGCAGAAATCCAGCCGCGGCAGTGCTTTGTCACCCTTGAGAGTTTTGATTACGGTGTCCAGCAGGTCCGAGATGCCCTCGCCTTTGGCAGCAGAGATTGGAATGACCGGGATGCCCAGCTCCTGCGACAGCTTTTTGACGTGGATAGTGTTGCCGCTGGCGCGTACCTCGTCCATCATGTTCAGCGCAAGGATCATCGGGATGTTCAGCTCCATCAGCTGAAGGGTCAGATACAGGTTGCGTTCCAGGTTGGTGGCATCGACGATGTTGATGATGGCATCGGGGCGGTCTTTGACCAGAAAATCTCGGGTGACCACCTCCTCGGAGGTGTACGGCGAGAGGGAATAGATGCCGGGCAGGTCCACCAGAACTGCATCCTTATACTTTTTGATGCTGCCTTCTTTTTTTTCAACCGTTACGCCCGGAAAGTTTCCGACGTGCTGGTTGCTGCCGGTCAGCGCATTAAAGAGGGTGGTTTTTCCACAGTTCTGGTTGCCGGCAAGGGCAAGAAGATGACTCATTGTGTTACCTCCCCGATTTCGATGTTGGCAGCATCCTCCGCGCGGATGGTCAGGACATAGCCGCGCAGGTACAGCTCGATGGGGTCACCCATCGGTGCGACCTTGCGGACGCTCACCTTTGTTTTGGGGGTCAGACCCATGTCCAGCAGCCTTCTGCGCAGTGCGCCCTGACCGCCGACAACAGAGATTACGCCGCTCTGTCCGGGTTTCAGACAGTCCAATGTCATAAGAACAATTCCTCCTCTTTCTCTATCAGGAAAATAGGATATATACAGTTGTTAGCCTATGCTTACATTTTAATCCCTGGAAAAAAAGTTGTCAATAGCTAACGCAAAGCAAATGGAGACACAGTTCATTTTGTTGGATTTTGGATAAGAAATAAAAAGCAAGAGGAAAATATTTTATACAAATAGCTAAATGCGGGGAAATATAGCTAAAAAACGAAAGGATAAGATGAACTGTTTTTACAAAAATGCCTAAAACGCTTGCGGTTTTGTAAAAAAAGAGGTTTAATGAAGGTACATCAAACAGAGGGGAGGCGGACAGATGTTATCCTTAAAAGGAACAGGAGTACACAAAGGTATCGCAGTGGGGAAGCTGGTCTTTTATGAGAGGCAGCTGTTTCATGTTGAAAAACAGACACAAGAGGACACACAGACCCAGGTGCAGCGTTACCGGCAGGCAAAAGAGCAGGCGGTGATGCAGGTGCAGACCCTTCACAAGCTGGCGCTGCGGGAAATTTCCAGCGAGAATGCGGCGATTTTTCAGGCGCACCATCTATTGTTGGAGGACCAGGATTTTAACGGCTATGTGTTGGAGTTAATCAAAAATCAGCACACCGGCGCAGAATATGCCGTGCAGCAGGCAGCCGAAACCTTTTACAGGATGTTTTCCTCCATCCCCGACCCATATTTGCAGCAGCGGGCAATCGATGTCCAAGATGTGGCGCATCGCTTGATCAGCAACCTGACCTATGGGAAGGTGGAGCTGTTTGTGCCGGAATACCCGTCCATCCTGGCATCCGATGAGCTGGTGCCCAGCGAGGTCATCCAGCTGCCGTGTGATAAGGTTTTAGCATTTGTGACCAAATCCGGCTCAGAAAATTCCCATGCAGCGATTATCACCCGTGACCGCAACATCCCGTATCTGCTGGGTGTGGGAGAAGGCTTGGACCGCAGCTGCCAGGGACTGTTGGCAGCGGTGGACACCTACACCGGCAGGCTGTACATCGACCCGGACCCGGCTACTTTGCACCGATTGGAAGAGAAGCAGCGCAGAGAGCAGGAGCGGCTACAGGGACTTAATCATCTGATTGGAAAGCCCAACCGCACCATTGACGGCAGAGAGGTGAAAATTTTTGCCAGCATCACCGAGCCGCTGGACATCGAGCAGGTCATCCGCAGTGATGCGGACGGATTGGGATTGATGCGCAGTGAATTTTTGTACCTGAAGCGGGATGGACTGCCCGGCGAAGAGGAGCAGGTGAACGCCTATCGCGAGGTCATCCGGCAGATGAAGGGAAAACGGACGGTCATCCGCACGCTGGACTTTGGCGCACGCAAGCTGACCGAGCTGCCGAAGAACAAACCGGAGATGAACCCATCCCTCGGATTTCGCTCTATCCGCATCTGCCTTGCCATGCCGCAGATGTTTCAGACCCAGCTGCGGGCAATCTATCGGGCAGCCTGCTATGGTCCGGTCAGCATCCTGTTCCCGATGGTGGATAGTGTAGAGCAGCTGGAGGAAATTTTGCGGCATTTACAGGCTGCAAGAGAATCATTGAAGCGGGATAAGATGGAATTTGACCCGCAGGTACGCGTTGGACTGGTCATCGAAACACCTGCCTCCGTGATTCTAAGTCGGGAGCTTGCAGAAAAGGTTGATTTTTTCCACATTGATACCAACGACCTGGTGCAGTACGCGCTGGCGGTGGACCGACAGAATCCACGGGTGAACAGCTACTACAACACCCGGCACCCGGCGGTGATGCGGATGATTGAAATGGTGATTGATGCTGCACATACTGTTGGAATCAAGGTGACCGTCAGCGGAGATATGGCAGACGATGAGCGGATGTTAGGCTGGTTTATCCGAACCGGCGTGGATGGATTCAATGTGTCGGCAGCCAGCGTTCTGCCGTTGCGACGCAGGATTCGCAGTCTGGATTTGGGAGAGCCGCTTTGCTAAAAATTCCTTGTAAGGGATATTATATTCTTGAAAAACAGATGAATATTTTCGCTGCTATCGTAAAATTTGCATTTGAAAATAAAAGAATAAAGCAGACACATTTGGCTTTTTAAACAGTTTTGATAAAAAACAAAAGCTTTTTTAAAAAAGTTGAACAAAAACAAAATTTTTATTAACTATTGACTAAAAGGAATGTTAAGCGTAAAATGTTTTTAGACAAAATTATATTATTTTGGAGGGATTTGTCTTGAAAATGATCGATATGCACTGCGACACACTGCTGGGAACAGGATACGGGGAAGAGATCGACCTGTACGAAAACAATAAAGCGGTAGACTTTAAGCGCCTGAAGGCAGCCGGCTTTACCGCGCAGTTTTATGCAATGTGCCTGATGCCGGAGGAAAGTTTTCTGGCAAAGGGAATGAAAAAACCAAGTGATGCCGACTTTATGGATGCACTGTCGGGATGCTTCTATAAAAATCTGGAAAAATACAGCGATTATGCTGCCTTTGCAGGCAACCTGGACGATATGCTCCGCAACGAAAAGGAAGGCAAGATTTCCTGCTTCCTGACCGCAGAGGATGGAAACGGAATCAACGGCACGCTGGCAGGTCTGGAAAAGATGTACAAAATGGGAATCCGTCTGATTTCTATTACCTGGAACCATGAAAACTGCCTGGGCTATCCAAATTCCTTTGACCCGGAAAAGATGGCACTGCCGCTTAAACCCTTTGGCTGCGAGATGATTGATGCGATGAACCGCATGGGCATCATTGCCGACGTTTCCCATCTGTCCGACGGCGGCTTCTGGGATGTTGTGCGCATCTGCAAGGAAAACCACAAACCGTTTGTGGCTTCCCATTCCGACTGCCGTGCCCTGACCCCACATTCCCGCAACCTGACCGATGAGATGATTCGTGCTATCGCAGAATGCGGCGGCGCAATCGGTGTCAACTTCTCGGCAGGATTTATCTCGCCGGACATCCACTCCCATACCAGCCGCATCGACGATATGGTTCGCCACATGAAACATATGTATCAGGTCGGCGGTATCGAGTGTATGGCTTTGGGCGGTGACTTGGACGGCATCCGCGGCGATTTGGAGATCGACTCGGTGGACAAGGTTCCGCTGTTGATTGACCGCCTGCACAAAGAGGGATTTACCTCCAGCGAGCTGGACAAGCTGACCTACGACAATATGTATCGTGTCATCCGCGACACCATGAAATAAGAAGACAACACAAAAGCGGCTGCGAAACCATCGCAGCCGCTTTTCTTTTGGGCAATCCTGTTTTTGAAGCAGGATTGTTTTTTTATTTAAAATAATCAGTCTCCAGCATTTGATTTACAAACTTACGGATGGTAACCAATTCCTCCTCGGTGTATTCTTCCAGACAGGCGGAGGCTTTGGCAAAGTAGTCCGCATCCAGCTTTTGATGATAGGCAAAAGCTGCGGCGCCGTCTTCGGTCAGTGCGATTTCGATTTCTCGCTGGTTAGCAGAAGAACGGGTTTTGGTGACCAGTCCGATATTGCGCAATCGGTCTACCTGCAAAGAAACAGTTGGAAAGCAGGCACCGGTCGCTTCGGCAAGATAGCGCAGGTTACACTTGGGGTTGCGTCCGATGTGGCAAATCAAATGGATTTGATCGGAGCGCAGCTTTTGTGGTGTACCGTAGTTGCGGTAATCCTTGACATACTGGGAAAGCTTTTGATTATACATAGTAACTAAACCTAAGATTTTGGAAACAGACTCCTTTTTTTCCAAGACGACCCCCTTCTTACAAAACGGCAGAAATGACTGCTCTGACAGAAGAATCATTAGATTCTCTTCTGTTAAATCAAGGATATATGATTAGTAAACGAATGTCAAGATGACGATATATCTAAAAATTAAGGGTCAAAAATTTATTTATGCAAAAATAAGTGCTGTTTATCAGAGAAAATATCCAAAGCAATAAAGAAAACACTTTATTTTGTACAGAAAGATGGCAGTTTGCTATATAAATTGCATAAAAATATTTAATAAAATAAGAAAAAGATATTCATTAACAACAATAAATTGAAGGAAGGACAAAATAAAAAAGAGGCTTGCAAACGTAGAAATAAGACCGTAAGGTTTGTTGGGGCAAGATTTGAATTTTAATATTAACAAAATATAGAGGACTGATTGGAAGACGACTCACACAGCTGTTGGGAAGCACGAAGGACATTCGGAAGAGATGCCCTTAAAATCAACAGAATATCTTGAATGGTTTTGTCGCGGTCGCGACCTTTCGAGTCGTGGAACCAGCTGATGAGGATACCGCTGAGCGCCTCTGTATAAAACTCGCACAAAAACTGTTTAAATTCCGCATCTGCGTGGATGTTTTCCTGCTGCTCGATGCCCTCAATCAAGGTGGAAAGGATACCGATGAAGTCAGCGTATAAGAACCGCTTCATCCCCTCCCTGCCCAGCGAATCGTAGGCACAGTTGAGGATGTGCTGGTTTTCCTCCACATAATCCATGACAAAGGTGATGACCTCCTGGTAGTCCACCAGAAGATCGTACTGTTTGACTACCTCGATGGCTTCCTCCTCCAGGGTCCACTTCAGCAGGTCATAGATGTCTTCAAAATGATAATAGAAGGTTTTGCGATTGACATTACAATCGGAAATCAGTTGGCTGACGGTGATTTTGGAAAGTGGCTTTTGCTTCATAAATTTTTTTAGAGAAGCAGCCAGGGCTTTTTTGGTGTTGAGCGTTTTTTGATCTTGTTTCATAACTTTTTCCTCCACAAGAATATTATACAGGACTGTGCAGTAAGGGCAAGGGGAAAGTTGCCGAGGACAGACCAACAAATTGCCCCAAGTGTCCAAAATTCCACAAAACGGACGATTTGACCATAGTTTTATGGTCAGGTGGGGGATAAAATACTGGATAGAACAAAACCAAAAGGAGGAAAAAAAGATGATCATCTGCGTAGGAAGAGAATTTGGAAGTGGCGGACATGAGATTGCAAAACGTTTGGCACAAAATTTGCAGATTGATTTTTGGGACAAGGAATTGCTGGATCGGGCAATCGAACAAAGCAGCCTGCCGGCAGAAAAACTGGCAGCGGTGGATGAAAAGAAGGCAAATCCCTGGCTGCACCGTGTCTGGTACGACCAGAACGACAAGGAGCTGCGCGGAAAACCAGCCAACGAAATCCTGTTCATCCTGCAAAGCAGATTGATTTTGGAACAGGCGCAAAAGAGCAGCTGCATTTTTGTCGGAAGGTGTGCAGACGAGGTGCTGCGCAAGAATCATGTGGAACACATCAGCTTGTTTGTAGCAGCGCCATTTGAAAAAAGGGTCGAAAGAAAATGTGCCCTGACCGGCATGGATGCCAAAGCGATGAGTTCGCTGATTAAAAAGACCGATGCACAGCGCAGAGATTATTACAACCATCACACCGGACGCAGCTGGGGAAGCATCAGCAACTATGATGTTTGTATCAACAGCGCTTCCCTTGGAATCGACCGGACGGCGCTGGCGCTGACAGAATTTTGCCGCAAGCTGAATGGGTAACCGTTTGGAAAAGAAGTGGGAAAGACAGGAAAGAAGTGGAAGGGAATGCCCGAATATCTGTATGATGTCGCGCTGTCCACCCCGTTGGGAATCCGACGCGGAACGATGAAAATGCATATCAGTGGGGAGCAGGCAGACGGATGGCTGCGTCTGTTGGGACATCAGGAGCCGTTTTACGGCAGGGTGATGAGCGACGGGAGTTGTGACCTGTATGGAAAAATCATCACCTTTATGAGGACGATCGAGTATACAGCGCAAGGAAGCGTGAACAGCAATCAGCTGCACCTGGAGTTGCAAAGCAAACAGAACCATTTTGCACTCAACGGGACCGGACGTCCTCTGAGAGAGGAGAACACGCAATGAGAAAATTTTACGAGTGGATCGTTGAGCATACCAAGACAGTGCTGACCGCATTTCTGGTGTTGACCGTACTGAGTATCTTTATGAAGGATTTGGTAGAGGTCGATTATGACATCAACGATTACCTGCCGGAGGATGCGCCCTCCACCGTTGCACTGGATGTGATGGAGGAAGAGTTTGAAGGTGGGATTCCAAACGCCAGGGTGATGATCAACGACCTGACGATACCGCAGGCGTTGGAGTATAAAGAAAAACTCAAACAGGTAGATGGTGTGAGCGAGGTGACCTGGTTGGATGATGCGGCGGATATTCATGTGCCGCTGAATACCATCGACCGGGATACCTTGGAGACCTATTACAAGGACAATGCAGCGCTGTTTACCGTGACGATTGATGAAAACAAGAGGATTCAGGCAGTAGAAGATATTCGCGCACTGATTGGAGAAGACAATGCGATGACCGGCAGCGCGGTTTCCACCGCAGTTGCAACCACCAGCACCGTTAAAGAGGTTATGATGATTTCCGCTTTCGCCGTGCTGTTTGTTCTGATTGTTCTCTTGATTACCACCCCGTCCTGGATTGAGCCGCTGATTGTACTGGGCGGACTGGGGGTAGCAATCGCCATCAACAGCGGCACCAACCTGATTTTCGGAAGGATTTCCTTTGTTACCAATGCAGCAGGCAATATCCTCCAGCTGGCGGTTTCTCTGGATTATTCGGTCTTTTTGATTCACCGCTTTGAGGAATTCAGACTGGAAAACCCGGATGCAAAATCGGCAATGGTGGATGCCCTGATGAAATCCACCACCTCCATCCTTTCCAGTGGTTTGACCACCGTTATCGGATTTTTGGCGTTGGTGCTGATGCAGTTCCGCATCGGACCTGACCTTGGACTGGCACTGGCAAAGGGCGTTGCACTGAGCTTGATTACCGTCTTTGTCTTTATGCCGGATTTGATTCTGGTGACCTATCGCCTGTTGGATAAAACCCGCCATCGCGAGCTGGTTCCCTCCTGTCGTGGCTTGGGCAAGCTGGTGCGCCGGTTGATGATTCCAATGGTCTGTGTATTTTTGGTAATCTTTATTCCGGCTTACCTGGCATCCAACCAAAACGATTACTACTACGGAGCCAGCCACATCTTTGGTGTGCAGACACAGCTGGGTGCAGATACTGCCGAAATCGAGGAGGTATTTGGGCAGAACGACACCTATGTGCTGATGGTTCCGAACAACAGCACCGCAACCGAAAAGGAGCTTTCGGACAGTCTGCACGAGCTGCCGCAGGTGACCAGCATCATCTCCTATGTGGATGCAGCCGGAGCTGAGATTCCGTTGGAATATCTGGATGCGGATACCCTTGCAAAGCTTCGTTCGCCCAATTACAGCCGCATGGTCATCTCGCTGGACACCGACTATGAAGGCAAACAGACCTTCCAGCTGGTGGAACAGATTCGTTCGATTGCAGACAGCTACTACCCGGGCAGCTACTATCTGGCAGGCGAAGGCGTCAGCACCTACGATTTGATGGATACCATCACCGACGATATGCTCAAGGTCAATGCCTTGGCAATCGGCGCCGTATTCCTGGTGCTGCTCATGCTGATGAAGTCGATTTCCCTGCCGGTTATCCTGGTGCTGAGCATCGAGACCGCCATCTGGCTGAATCTGGCGGTTCCATATTTCCAGGGAAATACTGTCTTCTATATTTCCTACCTCATCATCAGCTCGGTTCAGCTGGGTGCAACGGTCGACTATGCGATTCTGCTGACCGACCGGTACCGCGAGTGCAGACAGACGATGGACAAAAAAGAGTCGATTGTGGAAACCATCTCGGCAGTCACCGTTTCCATCCTGACATCGGGCAGCGTTATGACAGTGGTCGGCTTCCTGATGGGTTACATCTCTACCCACGGGCTGTTGGCTCAACTGGGTAAATTCTTAGGAATCGGCACCATCTTCTCGATGCTGATTGTCCTGTTTGTCCTACCGGGTATGCTGTACCTGCTGGACAGAATCTTTATTGGAAGAAAAGCTCACCACCATCAAAACAAGAAAAACAAGAATCAGAAAGAAAAACAGGAGGTAGCAGTACAATGAGAAATCTCTCGAAGAAAGCGCTGGCGGTGATGCTGGCAGCCAGTATGCTGCTGTCGGCTCCGATGACCGCTTTTGCAGCCGAAGAAGAAAATACGCCAAAGCAGGAAGTTGTTTATGTAAACCTGAACCATGATGGTTCGGTATCGGATATTTATGTTGTCAATATTTTTGATTTGGACCAGAAGGGGCAGATTGTCGATTATGGCTCCTACACCGCGCTGCGGGATATGACCTCCACCGCAGAGGTGGGATATGACAACGGCAAGGTCACTATCGACGCAGATGCAGGCAAGCTGTATTATGAAGGTACGCTGGACAGCAAGGTGATGCCGTGGAAGTTCGACATCCATTATTACATCGACGGCAAGGAGTACAGCCCGGAGGAAATCGGTGGAAAAAGCGGCGCGCTGAAAATTACCATGACGGTGCGCAAGAATGATGAATGCTCCGGCAGTTTTTTTGAAGATTATGCGGTGCAGGCTTCCTTTACGCTGGACACCAACCAGTGCAGCAACATCATAGCTGAAGGTGCGACCCAGGCAAACGTCGGTAAGAACAAGCAGCTGACCTATACCATCCTGCCGGGCAAGGAGGAGGACATCCTGATTACGGCGGATGTGCAGGATTTTGAGATGCCTTCCATTGCCATCAACGGCGTTTCGATGTCGCTGAATGTGGAGGTTGATGACGAGGAGCTGATGGACCAGGTCTATGAGCTGCTGGACGGCATCAAAAAGCTGGACGATGGCGCGGGTGACATCAAGGACGGCGTGGACGAGGTGCAGGACGGTGTGGAAAACGACCTGCAAAGCGGTGTTACCGAACTCAATGACGGTGCAGGCGAGCTTCATGACGGAGCCTCGGATTTAAGGGACGGCGGCGTTGACCTCAACGATGGTGCGTTTGACCTCAAGGACGGCGTACAGCAGTTGGACGATGGACTCAACAAGCTGGATGACGGCATTTTGCAGGTGGACGAAGCGCTGCAGGAGCTGGATTCCAACTCCGATACTCTGACCAAAGGCTCGGCAGAGGTCAAAAAAGCGCTGCACACCATCAAGGCAGCGCTGGACCAGGTAAATGTTTCTGCCGACCAGATTGAAGCACTGGTTACCGCTTCCAATCAGATTAACGAGGGAATCATCGCGTTGCAGAAAGGTGCTCAGCAGCTACAGGCAATCAGCTATGCCGGATACAGCGGCGCGTTGCAGCAGGCAGGAATTGATGTAAGCGGACTGGCACAGGCAAATACTGAACAGATGATGCAGCTGAAAACGTTGATTGCCAATCTGGAATCCACTAAGCAAACGCTTTCGGGAATCCTTGCAGAGTTAAAGCAGCAGCCGACCGTTCCGCCGCAGACCGATTCCTCCGTTCCAGAAGGACAGCAGACAGAAAATGGTCAAACGACGGGCGATGGTAGTTCCACCGAAGATACAAACGGTGATGCACAGGAAAACAACAGCGGTACCGAAACCGATACGAGTGTAGAGGGCAGTGCCGAAGGAGAGAATACCGAAGACAGTCATTCCGAGAGCGACAAGTCCGATGGCAACACTACCGAAGAAGGAAACACCGATGCAGGCGACAGCGAAAGCAATCAGGAGCAGCAAGGTACTTCCAATCATGAGGACGAGATAACCGAGCAGGGCGGATTTGGATACGGAGAAAGCAACCAGCTTTCCGACCTGCTGGCAGGACCGGAGACGACCGCTCCAGAGCAGAACGAGCAGGATGACACCAATCAAAGCGGGCAGAGCAATGAGGATTTGATCAATCAGCTGGAAAAACAGATTGAGGAATTGGAAGCGCAGATTGCTTCTCTGCAAGGATTGCAGGAGGTACTGGCGGGAAATGTCGGCATGATTGCCGGTACAAAAATATACTTTGATAAAGTGGAACAGTCGATTCCGGCACTGATAGAAGGAAGCAACCAACTGAAGGAAAACTATGAGACCTTCAACGGAAAAATCGGGGAACTGGCAGAGATGCTCAAAGGAATGTTGACCCAGATGGGTGAACTCAAGGACGGCATCAACACCCTGACCGAGCAGTACGACCTGCTGGATACCGGCATCAACCAGTACACCGAAGGAGTTGGCAAGATTCTGGAGGGATACGGTCAGGTGACCGACGGAGCCGAACAGCTGGTGGACGGCAGCGGTAAACTGGTGACCGGCAGCCGTGACCTGTATGACGGCACAGTGGATATGCTGGAGGGCATTGTGGAATTCTATGATGCGACCGGCACACTGCGCGATGGCACCGGCGAGCTGGACGAAGGAGTAGCGGACCTGCTGGCAGGTATCATCACCCTCAACGACGGCGCACAGGAGATGAAGGACGGTACCGTTGAGATGCGCGACAAGACCGACGGCATGGACACCAAAATCACCGACCAGATTGACGAGATGATCGACAACATCACCGGCGGGGACCACGAAACGACCTCCTTTGTTTCGGAAAAGAACACCAACGTGCAATCGGTTCAGTTTGTCATCAAGACCGACCCGATTGAAAAGCCGGAAATTGAGCAGCCGGTCGAGCAGCAGGAGGAAAAACTGACCTTCTGGCAGAAACTGCTGCGGTTGTTCCATATCGAAAAATAACGTAAAAATTTGGACAAAACAGAAAAACACGTTCCTGAGCAAACAGGAACGTGTTTTTTTGTTGCAAATTGATTTCGTTATGTTATACTAAAGAAAGGATTTACTTTAAAAAAACTTGGGCATATCCTATGGAAAATGCCAAGATAGCGTTAGGCTTCGGGCGCCTTTCTCAACAGCAGATACCCAATCACAAACAGCACCAGCAGAGCCAGGATGCCATAGGTGGAGGTGCCGAACACAAAGGCGCAGAAGGAAACGATGAGCGGACCGAAAAAGTCGGCAAATTTTCCGAAGATGTCAAAAAATCCAAAGTATTCGTTGGATTCGTTTTTGGGGATGATTCTGCCGTAATAGGAGCGGGAGAGCGACTGGATGCCGCCCTGTGCCATGCCGACCACCACTGCCAACACCCAGAATTCCCAGCTTTTGTCCAGCTGATAGCCAAAGACACAGATGCCGCAGTAGATGAGGATGAAGATGCGGATGACCTTTAGGGTACCCAGCTTTTCAGCAAGCTTGCTGGAGAGGATGGCACAGGGAAAGGCAACGAACTGGGTCAGCAGCAGAGCTAAAATCATGCTGGTGTCGCTGATGCCGACCTCGCCGCCGTAGGTGGTCGCCATCGAAATGATGGTGTACACGCCGTCGATGTAGCAAAAGTAGGCAAGGATGAAGTAAAAGATGGAAGGATTGCGCCGAATCTTTTTGAGCGTTTGTCCCACGCGGGAGAAGGCGTGGCTGACCTGATTGCTGCGACGCTCCAGATAATGGGTCTGACGGACATTGCGCAACAGCGGAATGGTCAGTAGCACCCACCAGACAGCAGTGATGATAAAAGAAATTTGGGTGGCAGACTGGGTGGACAGACCGAACGGGCGCAGCAGGATGAGCAGGATGCCGATGGTGAAGGGAATACAGCTTCCAATGTAGCCCAGCGCATATCCGTAGGAGGACACGCGGTCCATCCGCTCGTCGGGTGTGACATCCACCAGCATCGAATCATAAAAGATGTTGCAGGCGCTGTAGCACAGCCGGGTCAAAACAAACAGCATGAGATAGGAAATCCAACTGCCGGCAAAGGAAAGCAGCAGCAGACCGATGACACCCACGGTAAGAAAGGCAGAGAAAATCTTTTTTTTCATTCCTCGGTAGTCCGCAAGCGCTCCCAAAAACGGAGAGAGTACTGCCAGAATGAGTACCGCAATCGAAGTGGCAAGTCCCCAGATGCCCGATGCGGTCGCTTCAGAAACGCTTTGCTCGGCAAGCGAGCGGAAATAGATGGGGATGGTGGTCGACACCAGCATGGTGAAAGCGGAATTGGCAACGTCGTACAAAATCCAGCTTTTTTCCTGCTTTGAAAATTGAGTCATAGTTGGTTCCTCCTGAACAGATTTCCTGCATGTACAGCAGGCAAAATCCAAATAAAAAACACCTGTGCATTTACAATAAAGGATTTTGTGAAAGCTGTCAAGAAGTGTAAGGTCAAGCTCTGGTAAAGAATTGAAAAAAATTGCCCGGGAAATGGGGAATATGCAGGAGAAATTGCAAATATCATAAAATTTTTTGATTATTTTTTGACTAAATTGTATAAAAAAGCTCTTTCCAATCGAGCGGAGCAGTGATACAATTAGGTCAAATGATAAAAAAAAAACAAACAGAAGGGTAGTGTATCTATGAAACTGTACATCTCGGTCGATATGGAAGGTCTGGCAGGGATTACCAACTGGAAGGATGAAACAGAGGACAGAGAGCGGTTCCGCAACGCAATGAACGAGCAGGTGGAGTGGGTGCTGGAAGGTATCTCCAAATCCAAGCACAACAAGGAAATCACCCACATCTACATTGCAGATTCTCACGGCGGAGGACAGAACCTTTCCTACGACCGGCTCAACGACAAGGACGAAAGGGTATGGCTGGTCAGCGGCAGCCCGCGTCCGCAGTACATGATGCCGGCAATGGACGACAGCTTTGACATGGTGTTCTTAGTCGGCTACCATGCAGGAGCGGGAGAAGCTGCCAGCTCGATGGACCACACCTACTCGGGCGCATCGGTGCAGAACATCTACATCAACGGTCAGCTGATGAACGAAGGCACCATCAATTCCGCCTATGCCGGCATTGTCCACAAGGTTCCGGTCGGACTGATTATCGGGGACTCCGGTCTGGAGCGTCAGATGAAGGGCGAGGGTATGATGCCATGGCCGGAATTTGTCTGCACCAAGCAGTCGCTTTCGAGATTTTCTGCGGTGTACAAACCAAAGAAGCTGCTGAAGGAAGAAACCATCGCAGCGGTCAAAAAAGCACTGGATGAAAACGAACGTCCACAGCTGTACACTTTACAGGCTCCGTACCACTGCCGCATGGACCTGACCAATGCAGCCAAGTGCGACCAGGTACAGCAGATGCCGGGTATCCACCGCACCGCAGGACGTACGGTTGAATTTGAAAGCACCAGCTTTACCGAAATCTATGATGCAATCCACGGTATTGCCACCATGTCCCGTTTGGGTTAAGGCACAGGAGGAGCACAGATGAAAAAGGCTCTGATCGTGGTCGATTACCAGAAGGATTTTGTGGACGGCGCACTGGGTTTTGAAAAGGCGGTTCAGCTCGAGCAGGCAATCTGCCGCAAAATCGAGCAGGCGCGGGAGCAGGGCGAGCAGATTCTCTTTACCTTTGATACCCACGGGGAGGATTACCTGCAAACCCAGGAGGGAAGGAATCTGCCGATTGAGCACTGTAAAAAGGGTTCGGACGGATGGCAGCTGTATGGAAAGGTTGAGCAGCTGCGCTGCCCGCAGGACCGCTGCTTTGACAAGCCGTGCTTTGGTTCGTGGGAGCTGGGAGAGTATGCCCGGGAGCAGCAGTTCGATGTCATTGAGCTGTGCGGCGTGGTTTCCAATATCTGTGTGCTTTCCAATGCAGTGCTGCTCAAGGCGGCGCTGCCGGAAGCCAAACTGATCGTCGATGCTCGCTGCACAGCCAGCAACGACGATGGAATGAATGAAAAAGCGCTGGACATCCTGCAGGGCGTGCAGGTGGAGGTCCAGGGCAGATAAAGCCAGCCGGAATTGTGCCCGGCGGCATTCTTGTTGTAATAAATCTAGGGGGAAATTTCGATGATATACTTTAACTGTGATTACCTGGAAGGCGGACATCCGAAAATTTTGGAGAAGATGCTCTCCACCAATATGGAGCAGCTGACCGGTTACAGCACCGACCACTACTGCGACAGCGCAAGAGAGCGCATCCGTCAGGCGTGCGGCTGCCCGGATGCAGACGTTCATTTTCTGGTGGGCGGCACCCAGACCAATTTGACGGCAATCGCTTCCATTCTTCGCCCATATCAGGGCATGCTGGCAGCACACGATGGTCACATTGCCTGCCATGAGACAGGTGCCATCGAGGCAACCGGTCACAAGGTCCTGCCGATTCCCTGCGTGGATGGAAAAATCACCGCAGACCAGGTCCGTGAATTTTGTCACAGCCACCAGACCAATACCATGCGGGAGCACATGGTGCAGCCGGGGATGGTCTACATCTCCTTCCCGACCGAAATCGGCAGCCTTTATACCAAGAAGGAGTTGCAGGAGCTGAGCGCCGCCTGCCATGAGAACGGAATCCCGCTCTACATCGACGGCGCACGCATGGGATACGGACTGACCAGCCCGGATGCGGACGTTACCTTGCAGGACATCGCATCGTTGTGCGATATGTTCTACATCGGCGGTACCAAGTGCGGCGCAGTGATGGGGGAGGCGTTGGTCATTACCAATCCGGCTCTCAAGGAAGGCTTCCGTTACACCATCAAGCAGCACGGCGGTCTGCTGGCAAAGGGACGCTATCTGGGAATCCAGTTTGATGTATTGTTCGAAGATGACCTCTATTTTACCATCTGCAAAAAGGCGGTCGAGCAGTCGATGGCGATTCGCCGCGCCTTTGAGGAAAAAGGAATCCAGATGGACAGCGATTCCTCGACCAACCAGCAGTTCCCAATCCTGACCTGCGAGCAGATGGACAAGTTGGCGCAGAAGTATTCGTATGAGATTTGGGAAAAGTATGATGAAACCCACACCGTTGTACGTTTTTGCACCAGCTGGGCAACACAGGACCAGAATGTCCAGCAGCTTTTGGAGGACATCCGCGCTCTGTAAGGGTGTCTGTCCATGAGGAAACTTTGACCGGTAAGGAAGGCGTCATCAGCGCCTTCCTTACCGGTTTTATTTTTGTTGTTCTTTGGTTGACAGCCTGTGAAAATCTGCCTTATAATGAAGGAAAGATAGGAAGTATCCGCCTTGAAAGGAGAAGGAAGATGAAAAAGCTTTTACTGATTCTGCTGACGCTGCTGCTCTGTACAGGATGTGCAGCTAAAACAGCACAAGAAAATCCCAATCCTGCCGATAAAAAGGAAAGTATCACAGAAGAACAGCCGGAAAACACTGCAAGCCTTGCCTGCCGGACAGCGAAGGGAGAAGCGTTTTCCATCGCCCTTTCTCTGCCGGATGGCTGGGAGCTGAAAGAGCAAACACCCAAACGGGATGCAGTGCTGGCACAGGCTTTACTGTACTGTGAGGGAAAAGAGATGGCAGAGCTGTCGGTGGAGGAATATGAGCCGGTATCGGGAGTGCCGCCTCAGGAGCATTACAAGGTTGCCTATGCCTCGCTGCGGTTGGGCAGCGTTGCCGGTTGGGAGTTTGAGCCGTACCAGCCTGTTTTTGCACAGGACGGTGTGGAAAGTGTGGTAGCAACCACCTACCACAAGGACCCGGTGCAGATGAACAGCGGGAAATCGGCGGCAGAGGTGCCTTATCTGGAGGGGATCGGGGTGGCAAGCTTCGACCAAAACAAAGCCTGCTATCTGACGGTATCCTTTGCGCAGGATGCGCTGACGAAAGAGCAGGCAGAGGAGTTTGCAAAGGAAATCCGCTGGGAAAGCGGGCAATAGCGGTGCAACTTGTTCAAAAGCAACGAAAAGAAAGAGTTTTTCACAGCAAACTTTTTGAAACTGTGTAAAGGAAAAAGCCTTGACAGATGGACGCGGCTCAGGTATAATAGCAAAGGTAAGTCCAGTAAAGGTGTTTGCCTTTACATGGGGACCGACAGGGAAAGGGAGCTGTACCATGGCAAAGAATCTGGAGATTTCCATTCTGCTGGATTATTACGGTCAGATGCTGACCGAAAAGCAGCTGGAGGTAGCACAGCTTTATTACAACGAGGACCTTTCGCTGGCGGAGATTGCACAGCTTGCCAACATCACCCGACAGGGCGTGCGCGACAGCATCAAGCGCGCAGAAGGCACCCTGCTGGAGATGGAGCAGCGGCTGGGACTTGCCAGAAAATTCAGAGAATATCAGGAAAAGCTTGAGCAGATCACCTCCTGTGCGCAGGAGATCGCCTTTGAGGCACAGCGGTATGCGCTGAACAGAAAGATAGAAAAGAATGCTGAGAAGATCGTCGAGCTTGCCCAACAGATTGAAGAATAAAATCAACAGGAAATGGAGGAAGACCGATGGCATTTGAGGGACTTGCTGAAAAGCTTAATCAAGCCTTTAAAAAGCTTCGCTCAAAGGGAAAGCTTTCTGAGAATGATGTAAAGGAAGCAATGCGTGAGGTCCGCCTTGCACTGTTGGAAGCGGACGTCAATTATAAGGTAGCCAAGGACTTTGTCAAAAACGTCACCGAAAAAGCGGTCGGCGAAGAGGTTCTTTCCAGTCTGACTCCGGCACAGCAGGTCATCAAGATTGTGCGCGATGAGCTGACCGAGCTGATGGGTTCGACCGACAGCCGCATCAATTTTTCTTCCAAACTTCCGACCATCATTATGATGTGCGGCTTGCAGGGTTCCGGTAAGACCACCCACTCGGCAAAGCTGGCACGGATGTTCCGCAAGCAGGGCAAACGCCCGTTGCTGGTTGCCTGTGACGTTTACCGCCCGGCTGCTATCGAGCAGTTGAAGGTAGTCGGAGCACAGGTCGATACACCTGTCTTTGAAATGGGCACCATCAGTCCGGTGGAGATTGCCAAAAATGCAATCAAACACGCCAAGGACTATGGCAACGACATCGTCATCCTGGATACTGCTGGACGCTTGCACATCGACGAACAGCTGATGCAGGAGTTGCAGGACATCAAGTCGGAGGTCCATCCTCACGAGATTCTGCTGGTAATCGATGCGATGACCGGTCAGGACGCAGTCAATGTAGCACAGAGCTTCAATGATACGCTGGGAATCGACGGCGTAATCCTCACCAAGCTCGACGGCGACACCCGAGGCGGTGCAGCACTGTCGGTTCGGGCGGTCACCGGAAAGCCAATCAAGTTTGCCGGTATCGGCGAAAAGCTTGAGGACCTGGAGGTCTTCCATCCCGACCGTATGGCATCCCGTATCCTGGGCATGGGTGACGTACTCACCCTGATTGAAAAGGCACAGGATGAGGTCGATGAGAAGAAGGCAATGGAAGTTGCCCAGAAACTCAAGGAAAATTCTTTTGATATGAGCGACCTGCTCGAACAGATCAAGCAGGTTAGAAATATGGGACCTTTGGGAAAGATTCTGGAGATGTTCCCCGGAATGTCCGGCAAGATTACCGATGAAACGGCGCAGGCGGGCGAGCAGGAGATTAAGTATCTGGAAGCAATCATCAATTCGATGACCAAAGAGGAAAGAGCAAACCCGGACATCATCAATCCTGCCAGAAAGCGCAGAATCGCAGCGGGCAGCGGCACTGACGTACCGCGTGTCAACCGTGTTCTCAAGCAGTACAAGCAGATGAAAGAGATGATGAAGATGCTCGGCGGCAAGGGCAAAGGCAGCAAACGCCGCAGAAGAATGCCCTTTAATCCCGCAATGCTCAAGAATATGCCGCCCATGTAAAACAGTTTATCAAATTCCTGATTTATGGGGAAATTGATATAGAGTATTTGAAAGGTTCAGGAGGTGACAGAAATGGCTGTTAAAATTAGACTTCGCAGAATGGGTGCGAAAAAAGCTCCATTCTACCGTATCGTTGTAGCTGATTCCCGTTATCCACGCAACGGCAGATTCATCGAAGAGATCGGTTACTATGATCCGGCAAAAACTCCGGTAACAGTACAGATCGACGCTGAAAAAGCAAAGAAATGGATGTCCAACGGCGCTCAGCCAACCGACACAGTTCGATCCCTGCTCAAAGCGAACAATATCCTGTAGGAGGTAATCGCACATGCAGGAACTGATTGTTACTATTGTGAAAGGTCTTGTAGATGATAAGGACGCTGTTTGTGTCACCGTCGATTTGCCGAAGGAAGACGGAACGGTTGTCTACCACCTCCATGTCGCACCAGACGATATGGGTCGTGTCATCGGAAAACAGGGCAGGATTGCAAAAGCAATCCGTACAATCGTAAGATCCGCTGCCGGTAAGGTTGAGCAGAAGGTAGTTGTAGAGATCGACTAAACGGTCTCTGCTTCTGGTATCTGAACAGGATCATCCGAAAGGGCGCAAGGGCAGTTTAAGCCCTGGGCGTCCTTTTTTTGTAGATAGAAACCATATTTTAGAAGTAGGGGAAAAGATTATCTTGGGAGAAGCTGCTAATCAGCGGACGGCTCCCGAGGAAAAAGAAGCTTTATAAATGGCATGCCGCATTGTCGGTTGATGGAAAACGAAAGGAGAAGCGTATGCGAAAAGAGTATATCGAAGCGGGAAAAATCGTGACCACCCACGGAGTAAAGGGAGAAGTGAAGCTGTATCCCTGGTGTGATGACCCGGAGATGTTTTTGGACATCGAAACGATTTATCTCGATGCCAAGGGACAAAAGCCGATGACACTGGAAGGAGTGCGCTTTGCCAAGGAGATGCCGCTGCTGAAGCTGGAGGGCATCCATTCGATCGACGATGCGGCAAAACTGCGGGACAAGATTATCTATATCCACCGCGATGACATCCCGATGGAGGAGGGCGAATATCTCATCCAGGATTTGATGGGACTCAAGGTGGTGGATATTGACGACGGACACCTTTACGGTGAGCTGACACAGGTCAGCCCGACCGGAGCTAACGACGTCTATCACATCCGCTTTGCCGATGGCAAGGAGCGTCTGATCCCAGCTATCCCGCAGGTGGTGCTGGAGGTCGACTTGGACGGCGGCGTGATGAAGATTCGTCCGCTGGAGGGATTGTTTGACGATGAGGATTGATATTGCTACCCTTTTTCCTGAGATGTGCGAGGCGGTACTGGGTGAAAGCATCATCGGACGGGCAAGACGGGCAGGAAAACTGGAGATACACTGTCACAACATCCGCGACTACACCCAGGACAAGCACCGCAGGGTGGATGATACCCCGTACGGCGGCGGCAAGGGGATGCTGATGCAGACCGAACCAATCTACAACTGCTACCAGGCGGTGTGTGAAATGATTGCAGCCAAACCGCATGTCATCTATATGTCCCCAAAGGGACAACCCTTCAGCCAGCAGCGCGCAATCGAGCTGCGGGAGTATGAGAATATTTTCATCCTGTGCGGGCATTATGAAGGAGTGGACCAGCGGGTGCTGGATGAGATTGTGGATGAGGAGATTTCGTTGGGGGATTATGTCCTCACTGGAGGAGAGCTGGGCGCGCTGGTGGTCGCCGATGCGGTGGGAAGATTATGCCCCGGCGTGCTGTCCGAGGAGGTCTGTTTTACCGAGGAGAGCCATTACAGCGGTCTGTTGGAATATCCGCAGTACACCCGCCCGCCGGTGTGGCATGGGATGGAGGTGCCGGCGGTGCTGTCGAGCGGACACCATGCCAACATCCTCAAATGGCAGCGGGAGCAGTCGATTTTGGAAACAGCAAAAAAACGTCCCGACCTGCTGTGGCGTGCCATCGAAGAAGGAAAGCTGGATAAAAAGGAGCTTGCCTTTGCCAGACAGCTGCTGGAAGAAGAGGATGAATAGCAGCCGTTTGTTTGTCAGCAGCATAAACTGTCATAGGAGAAGAAGTCTTGGACCGTTGGTGCAATGGTAAAAAGACGGTGGATAAAAAATGTAGAGAATGACAGCTATGTTGAAAACTTTGTAGTGAATTGCGCCAAAGACCCACTCTTTTTCCACCGCGCATATAGAAAAGTAGCAGAAAATCACAGAGGGATGGAAAAGAATATCAAAATATGCGTTGACGAAAAAAAGCTTTGTGATATAATAAATTTGTGTCAAGAATCAGTCGGCACAAAAAATCGGAGAGAAAGCGTTTCCCTCCTGTTTTTGTGCATCTGAAATTGAGCATATTTTAAACATCTTAGAATAGGGGAGTAACTGAAATGTTTGTAAAAGAAGTAGTGGTACAAAACCAGGTTGGTCTTCATGCTCGTCCGGCAACATTCTTTATCCAGAAAGCAAATGAGTTCAAAGCTTCTGTTTGGGTAGAGAAGGAAGATCGCAGAGTCAACGCCAAGAGCCTTCTGGGCGTGCTTTCCTTGGGTATCGTCGGTGGTACAACCATCCGCATCATCGCTGATGGCGCAGATGAGAAGGAAGCTGTTGAGAGTCTGGTAGAACTGGTAGAGTCCGGTTTCGCTGAATAATCACAGTCAGCCGCCGAAAACTTCGGCTACGGATCAGTCGCATATAAACCTGTACAGGTGTATCGGCCGCTTTTAAAAGGGTCGGTACACCTTTTTTCATACCATCGCATGGCAGGAGGACAAACGATTGGACAATCCAAGACTGGAATATCTGAGAGAAAAGGTAAAAAAATTGCCCTTGCAGCCGGGAATCTACATCATGAAGGACAAAAAAGGGCAGATCATTTATATCGGCAAGGCAAAGGCGCTGAAAAATCGGGTCAGCAGCTATTTTCGCAGCGTGGAAAAACATACGCCGAAGGTTTATCGCATGGTGGAAAATGTATGGGACTTTGAATACATCGTTACCTCCAGTGAATTTGAAGCGCTGGTGCTGGAATGCAGCTTTATCAAACAACACACTCCCAAGTATAATATCCTGCTCAAAGATGATAAGGGCTACCACTACATTCGGGTGGGCGGCGGCGAGTATGGAAAGATTACTGCCTGCCACCAGCCGCAGAAGGACGGTGCGCGCTATCTGGGACCTTATATCTCCGGTTATGTGGTCAAGCAGACGGTGGACGAGGTGAACAAGGTGTTTTTGCTGCCGACCTGCAACCGGAATTTTCCGCAGGAGATTGGAAAGCAGCGCCCGTGCTTAAATTATCACATCAAGCAGTGCATGGCGCCGTGCAGCGGCAAAATCAGCCCACAGGAGTATGCGGAGGCATTGGAAGAAGCGGTCAGCTTCTTAAAAGGCTCAAGCGCCAACATCCAGAAGATTCTGACCCAGAAGATGATGCAGGCGGCAGAAGCGATGCAGTATGAAAAGGCTGCCCGTTACCGCGACCGCATCCGTGCCATTCAGGGTCTTGCAGAAAATCAGAAGGTGGTGTCCATTCGCTATGAGGAGGAGGACGTCATCGCTCTGGTGCAGTCGTCGGTCAAATGCTGTGCGGTGGTTTTGCAGTTTCGGGATTACCGCCTGGTGGACAAGGAATACTTCATGCTCGATGAATTGAGCGAGTTTGCACAGAACGCTTCGCTCACAGACAGCAAGGAGCAGGCGGTCGAACCGATGATGCAGGAGCTGCGGACCCAGTTTGTGCTGCGCTACTATGACATGAAGCAGCAGGTGCCCAAGGCGGTCGTTCTGGACGGACCGCCCAGCTGCCAGCAGGAGCTGGAGGAATATCTCTGTCAAAAGGCACAGCGCAGCGTGCAGCTGCTGCTGCCGCAGAAGGGCGACCAGATGAAGCTGCTTCAGATGGCAAAGGAAAACGCCAGCCAACAGATTGCCGAGCAGACCCGACGGACCAGCCGGGAGATTTCGGCGCTGGACGAGCTGGCAAGGCTGCTTGGGCTTCATCAGGTGCCAAACTACATTGAAGCGTATGATATTTCCAACATCGGAAGCGAAACCATCGTGGCAGGCATGGTGGTCTTTGAGGGCGGCAGACCGCTCAAGGGCGCCTACCGCAAGTTTTCGGTCCGTTCGGTGGTGGGCAAGCCGGACGACTATGCCTCGATGCGGGAGGTGCTCACCCGCCGTCTGGAGCGGTATGAGCAGCACAAGCAGGAGGGTGTCGGCTTTGGCAGATTGCCCGACCTCATCCTCCTGGACGGCGGCAGAGGTCATGTGGCAGCGGTCAAGCCGCTGGTGCGCCAGATGGGCTTTGACATCCCGATTTTCGGTATGGCAAAGGACGACCGCCACCGCACCCGGACCATTGCTACTGAGGATGGAGAGCTTTCGGTTTCCTCCTTCCGCGCCGCCTTTGACCTGCTGACCAGTATACAGGACGAGGTCCACCGCTTTTCCATCGGCTATTCCCGCTCCAAGCACGCCAGCCGCGCGATGGAATCGGTGCTGCGCTCGGTGGAGGGAATCGGGGAAAAACGGGCAAAGAACCTCTTCCTGCGCTTTCGCACCCTCAAGGCAATGGAGGCTGCCACTGTGGAGCAGCTGGAGGAAACGCCGGGTATGACCCACCTGACTGCCCTTAACCTCTATCGTTATCTGCATGAGAACGACGGACAATAACGAACAAGGTGTAAAATGTCGGGATGGCATTGACAAATGAGGGAAAAATGAAGATAATAAAAGGGAATCCAAACGAACGATTCTGTTCATAGAATAGAAAGGAAATCAATATGAGAGTTACCACCGGTCTTGCAAGAGGAAGGACACTTGTTGCTCCGCAGGGAATGGACACCAGACCTTCTTCGGATATGACAAAGCAGGCAGTGTTCAATATTATTCAGAATTATGTGGAGGGCTGCACCTTTTTGGACCTGTTTGCAGGCTCCGGTCAAATGGGCATCGAGGCGCTCAGCCGCGGAGCCAAGCACGCAGTCTTTGTGGATGCCGCTTCTAAAGCGGTTGAAGCGGTCCGCGCAAACCTTAAGCACTGCAAGCTGTCCGACCAGGCAAAGATTGCCCAGATGGATGCCGCTTCCTTCTTAAAGAGTACGACCACCCGGTTCGACATCGTCTTCCTCGACCCACCGTACCAGCAGAAGATTATCGACGCAGTGCTGCCGATGGTTGTCGGACAGATGGCTCCGCAGGGAATCATCCTGTGTGAAACCGAGCGCAACGAGCAGCTGCCCGAGTCGGCAGGCGACTATGAGATTGCCAAGACCTATTTTTACGGCAAAGCAAAGATTACAGCCTATCGCCGCAAAGAAGGTCAGGAGGAAGAATAAGGATGGAACGACAGGAAAGGATCGCGGTGGTGCCCGGCAGCTTTGACCCAATCACCAAAGGGCACATGGACATCATCCGCCGCGCACAGACGTTGTTTGACAAGGTGATTGTGCTGGTGGTCATCAATGCAGCCAAAAACCCATGCTTCTCGTTAGAGGAGCGGGTGGAGCTGATTAAAGCTTCAGTGGAGGGCATCGATTCGATTGAGGTGGATTGCTTCAGCGGTCTGCTGGTCGACTATGTGAAAAAGGTAGGTGCCTGTGCCATCGTCAAAGGACTGCGTGCAGTATCCGACTTTGAATATGAATTCCAGCAGGCGCTGATCAACAAGGAGCTTTACAGCGGGGTGGAAACGGTATTTTTTACCACCAGTGCAGAAAACCAGTATCTCAGCTCCAGTGTTATCAAGCAGATTGCTTCGCTGGGAGGAAATATCCGTATGTTTGTCCCTGAGCAGGTGCATGACCGCATTGTGCAGCGGCTGACCCAGGAGGATGCACAATAACAAGGAGGAACCAAAGATGAACATTGATGAAATCCTGAATATGATCGATGATATGCTGGAGGAAGCGTGGAGCCTCCCATTTTCCGGCGGTCGCTGTGTGGTGGATGCCCAGAAGGTGAAGGAGTGCATTGAGGACATCCGCTTGAATCTGCCGGGGGAAATCAAGCAGGCAAAGATGATTGTGGCAGACCGCAACGACATCATCAAAAGTGCGGAACGGCAGGCAGAAAGCGCACTGCGCAAGGCAGAGGAACGCGCAAGGATGCTGATTGCGCAGGAGGAGATTGTGAAGCAGGCGCAGGAAAAGGCAGCGGACATTATCGCACAGGCGCAGATGGCTGCCAAGGAAATCCGCCGCGCTTCCCACGAATTCTCCGATTCCATCCTCAAGGAAACAGAGGAAAATTTGAGCAGCTCGCTGAAAAATGTGCGCGACACCCGTCAGGCGCTGCGCAATGCGACCAGCAAATCCAAACAGCAGATGCCAAAGGAAAACTGATCTGAAACAAAAAGCTGCTTTGTCAAAAAGCAGCTTTTTGTTTGATGTGAAAAAGAGGTGAATGGATGAGTACGACCGCAATCAAGTGGCTGGCACTGGTGCTGATGCTGGTGGACCATCTGGGAGAATTTTTTCCACAGAGCGTTCCGCTGTGGTTTCGGTGGCTGGGCAGGATGTCGGCGCCGTTGTTTTTGTTCTGTCTGGCGCAAGGGCTGGAAAAAACCAGCAGCCGTCCGCGATATATCCGCCGGCTGTGGCTTGGGTCCGCTGCGATGGGATTGGGAAACTTTGTGCTGGTACATATTTTTCCAAAGGCGCCGGTCCGCTTAAACAACAATATCCTCTCCACCATGGTGGTGATTGCAGCGATTGTTTGGCTGTGCGAGAGCTTTGATGAGGAGCATCCGCGCCGTGACCGACTGACCGGACCGAAAACAGCGCTGGCAGGATTTTTTCTGGTGCAGGTGGCAGTCATCCTGCTGTCAAATGCAGTGCAGCCGCTGGACCACTATCTGCCGGGGCTGCTCAACGGATTTTTCACGAACCTTGCCTTTTGCGAGGGCAAGCTGGATGTGGTGGTGCTGGGACTGCTGCTCTACTTTTTGCGCAAAAGTCCCAAAAGGATGTCGGTGGGCTACTGCCTGTACTGTGCGATGCAGCTGGGTGTTTCGATGATGATGGCAGTCAGCCTCCATGACCCAGGCTTCCTCTTTTTCCGTATGTACCAGTGGATGATGATTGGCTCTCTTCCGGTGATGCTGTGCTACAACGGGAAGCGAGGAAAGGGTGGAGGAAGGTTTTTTTATTGGTTTTATCCGGTGCATATCTGGATTTTGTTCGTGCTGTCTAACCTTGTGTAAACAAGGTGGATATAAAAAATACCGCCCTTCCTTCTAAGCAGAAAAGGCGGTGTAAATGGATTTGTCAAAAGGAGAGAGAAAAATGAACACAACATCCAATTCTTTGTGGGTAGGCTACGCGCTGCTGTCGGCGGTTTTTGCCGCGCTGACCTCCATTCTGGCAAAGCTTGGCATCAGCGGCATCGATTCCAATCTTGCCACCGCGATTCGGACGGTGGTGGTGCTGGTGATGGCATGGGGAATCGTTTTTATGACAGGAGTCAACAAGCAGCTGCCGAACATCGGTGCGCGTTCCTGGATTTTTTTGATTCTTTCAGGAATCGCGACCGGACTGTCCTGGCTGTTTTACTACCGTGCGCTCCAGCTGGGAGATGCCAGCAAGGTGGTGCCGATTGATAAATCCAGCGTGGTCATCAGCATGATATTGGCGTTTGTCATTTTGAAGGAAAAGATTACCTGGCAGACGCTGTTGGGCGGTCTGCTGATTACGGCGGGGACCTTTGTGCTCATCTTGTAGCGGAAAATTTGTCAAATTGACAGAAAATCAAAGGGGTTTCTATCATGGCTGACTAAGTTTCAAAAAATCTATTGCATTTTGAGATAAAAAACGTTATCTTATAAGAGTAGAACATGAACCTTCCTTTGAGAGGAGTGGTTGGGCAAAGTCCACCTGCTCCACCTGAAATTCTTTGCCATCCAGATAGGAAAGAATGCCGGCATCGGTGGAAAAACAAAAGCGAAGCTTGTAGGCATACAGCGCCTGATGGTGATAGCCGTTGCCCTTGTTCTGGGCGTTGGTGCCGTATTTGGTGTCACCGACCAGCGGATGCCCGTAAAACGCCATGTGCGCACGGATCTGGTGGGTGCGTCCGGTCTTGAGGTCCACCTCCAGCAGGCTGGTTTTTCCATCGGTGCGCAGGGTGCGGTAGCTGGTGATGATGGTCTTGCTGCCGGGCACCTGATTTTTAAAGACACGCACCTGGTTGCGCTGGCTGTCCTTGAGCAGAAAATCGCGCAGGGTTCCGCTTTTGGGCTGCATCATGCCGTGAACCAGGCACAGGTAGAGTTTGGTCAGTTCGTGGTCCTTCACCTTCTGGTTGAGGATGCGCAGCGCCTGCGCATTTTTGGCAGCGATGACAATGCCGCCGGTGTTGCGGTCGATGCGGTTGCACAAAGCAGGAACAAAGCTCTGCTCGGCATCCGGCTGATATTCCCCTTTGTTGTACAGATAGTGCAGGATACGGTTGATGAGGGTGTCCGGCGTGTTGTCGTCATCCTCGTGGACGACCAGTCCGGGCTTTTTGTCCACCAGCAGGATGTTCTGGTCCTCATAGACCACCTGGATGCGGTCGGGTACCTTTAAAAAGACCAGGTCCTGACGACCTTCCCCGAAAAATTCGTCGTTGATGTACAGTTCCAGCAAATCGCCCTGCGAAAGGCGGTCCTGCGGCTGACAGCGCTTTTTGTTCAGCTTGATGCGTTTAAGACGAAAAGATTTGTACAGCAGTCCCTGCGGCAGAGCGGGCACTGTTTTTTCTATAAATTTGCTGACCCGTTGTCCGGCGTCGTTGGAATTGATAATGAAGGATTTCATAAGGAATAGACCTCTTTCTGTGATCGGCGGTTTTGAAGGGCTTGGGTGATATGATTATAACATACCATGAAAATTTTGCAACACAGCCAAAGGGCAGGAGGGAAAAACCATTACAGAGCATAAAGAAAATACACAGTCTGCCCCGGCAGGTAAAAAGACGAATCTGCACGCCGGGCATCGTGACCGCCTGAAAAAGCGTTTTGATGCGGTGGGAGAAAGAGGCTTTGAGGATCACACGCTGCTGGAGCTGCTGTTGTTTTATGGGGTGCCGCAGAAGGACACCAATCCCATTGCCCATCGGCTGATCGAGCGGTTCGGCAGTCTGCCTGCGGTACTGGAAGCGCCCGCGCGGGAGCTGATGCAGATCGAAGGGGTGGGAGAAAATGTCGCAAGGCTGCTCAAGGTGACCCAGGCAATGCGCTGTCGCTGCACCCAGCAGCAAACTGCCCGCCAAAAGGTGGTGCTCAATTCCTCCTTGAAGGCGGGAGAATACCTCTGCTCTCTGCTGCAAGGCAGAGAAACCGAGGCACTTTTGCTGGTCTGTCTGGATGCGGGAAAGGCGGTGCGCCACTGCGAGCAGCTGGAAAGCGGTGTTTCGGACAGTATCTCTACCACCCTGCGGCAGATCGCACAGCTGTGTGTCAACCGCAACGTCCATGACATCATTTTGGCACACAACCATCCCAGCGGTCTGGTGCATCCCTCGCGGGAGGACATCGTGATGACCCGCAAGGCGCAGGATTTTTTACAGGAAATTGGAGTAAACCTGCTGGACCATTTCGTTATAACCGATAAGGAATTTTATTCAATGAAGGACCATAGGCTTTTTTAAGCTTTAGGGTATAAGTCAAGTATCTTTGCAGACGGAAAAATATCCTGCAAAGACCAAAAGGAGGAGAACGAAAATGAAAAAAACGCTGGCAATGCTGATGACAGCAACAATGGTCCTGTCCATGGGTGTGGGCGCAAGCGCAGCAGAGAATGGGTACAGCATCTTGCTGCAAAACAACAAGCTGACCCTTTCCGGCAGCGAAAACACCGTTACCTATCAGCTGGAGGAGGACGAGATTCTTCTGGGACAGAGTGCGGCAGGCGGCATCGCGGTTTCTTTCCTTGACAAGGAGGACGGCAGCAAGAAGGTCAGCCTGGGCAAGCAGAAGCAGGTGACAGTGACCGGTGACATCGATCAGCTGCGCATCAGCAAAACGCTCGATAAAGAATACAGCATCTATCTGGACGAAGATGCAGATGTCAACACCCTGTTTTCTAACGGTGATGCAAGAATTGTGGTGGAGGGTGAGCTTACCAAAGCATATCTGACCTCGGGTGCGGCAAAATTGACCGCAAAAGCCGACAGCGAAGTGGACACGGTTTATGCAAAGAATGAGAACTGTGTCAAAGGTCTTTTGAGCCACCACATCAAGAAATATGAGGAAGGAACGCAGATCGACAGCTTCAACTACGGACCTCGTTCTTCCGGCACCTACTACAGAAATGGACGCAGCTACGGCTACCGCAGCGACCTGGGCGTTTCCGGTATCGTAGACCGCGGTGACCGCATCAGCTTTGACTGCGACGTTTCCGGCGCTACCGTTCGTTGGAACGGCAGCGAAATCGGTACCACCGACCGCGGCAGCAACACCTTTGATGTGGACCGCAACCGTTACCGCGACGACCGTCTGACCATCTCCAAGGACGGCTATGAAACCGAGGTTATCTATCTGGATAACTACTATGGAGAATACTACCGCTACAAACGCAGCAGCCGTGGTTACAACTACTGGAGAGAGTAGTGAGCAGACACCTTCGAAAAAAATTACATTTTGCACATTCGGCAGACCTCCTGAGCAGGAGGTCTGCCGAATCGTTTATGGAGAAAGAACGGGGCACAGCAACAAAACTTGCGCTTTTAACGGAAAAGAAATTGACTTGCGGTTTGCATAGTGCTAAAATCAAGAGAGGAAATCGACAAAAAAAGGAGGCAGAAAAATGGAGCAGACAGAAAAATTTGAGCTGGTCAGCGACTATCAGCCGACCGGTGACCAGCCGCAGGCGATCGAGCGGCTGGCAGAAGGCGTGCTGCACGGAGATAAGGAGCAGACCCTGCTGGGAGTGACAGGTTCAGGCAAAACCTTCACCATGGCAAACATCATCCAGAAGGTCAATCGCCCGACGCTGGTGCTGGCGCACAACAAGACGCTGGCAGCACAGCTGTGTTCGGAGTTCAAGGCATTTTTTCCGAACAATGCGGTGGAATACTTTGTGTCCTACTACGACTATTACCAGCCGGAAGCCTATATCGCCAACACCGACACCTACATCGAAAAGGACAGCGCCATCAACGACGAAATCGAAAAGCTGCGCCATTCGGCAACCTCCGCTTTGTCCGAGCGGCGGGACGTCATCATCGTCGCCAGCGTGTCCTGCATCTATTCGCTGGGCGACCCAATCGACTACCGCAATATGGTCATCTCCCTGCGGACCGGTATGCGCAAGGAGCGGGACGAGCTGACCAAAAAGCTGGTCGAGCTGCAATATGAGCGCAACGACATCAACTTTATCCGAAACAAGTTCCGGGTGCGCGGCGACGTGGTGGAAATTTTTCCCTCCTATTCGGGCGATACCGCTGTGCGGGTGGAATTTTTCGGGGATGAGGTGGACCGCATTTCCGAAATCAACACCGTCACCGGAGAGGTCAAAAATGTAGTTTCACACGTTGCCATCTACCCTGCGTCCCACTATATCGTACCGAGGGAGAAGATGCAGCAGGCGCTTGGAGAAATCCGCGAGGAGATGGAGCAGCGAGTGGCTTACTTTAAAGCCAACGACAAGCTGATTGAGGCGCAGCGCATCATGGAGCGCACCAACTATGATATGGAGATGCTGACCGAAATCGGCTTTTGCAAGGGCATCGAAAACTATTCCCGCGTCCTTTCCGGTCGTGCGCCGGGCAGCTGCCCGTATACCCTGCTCGATTACTTCCCGGAGGATTTTCTGCTGTTTGTGGACGAGTCGCACGTCACCCTGCCGCAGGTGAGAGGAATGTACGGCGGCGACCAGGCGCGCAAAAAAAATCTGGTGGATTACGGCTTCCGCCTGCCGTCCGCCTTTGATAACCGCCCGCTGACCTTCGATGAATTTTACGGGAAACTCAATCAGGTCATCTTTGTCAGTGCAACGCCCGGCGCCTTTGAAAAGGAAAAGAGCGCCCGCATCGTCGAGCAGGTCATCCGACCGACCGGTCTGGTCGACCCGGAGATCGACGTGCGCCCGGTGGATGGACAGATCGACGATCTGCTTTCTGAAATCAACGCCCGCACCGAAAAGGGAGAACGGGTGCTGGTGACCACCCTGACCAAAAAGATGGCAGAGGATTTGACCGGCTATTTTGAAAACATGGGTGTTCGGGTGCGGTATATGCACCACGACATCGACACCATCGAGCGAATGGAGATCATCCGCGACCTGCGCCTTGGAGAATTTGATGTGCTGGTGGGCATCAACCTGCTGCGAGAGGGCTTGGACATCCCGGAGGTTTCGCTGGTGGCAATCCTAGATGCAGACAAGGAAGGCTTTTTGCGCAGCGAAACTTCGCTGGTGCAGACCATCGGACGAGCGGCAAGAAATGCCAACGGCAAGGTCATCATGTACGCCGATTCGGTCACCGATTCGATGGAGCGCGCCATCAGCGAAACCTACCGCCGCCGAGAGGTGCAGTTAAAATATAACGAGGAGCATGGGATCGTTCCACAGACCATCAAAAAGGATGTTCGGGAGATTTTGGAAATTTCTACCCGTGAGCACACCGAAAAGATGGGCAAGGGCAAAAAGCGGATGAGCCAGACCGAGCTGCGTGCGACCATCGAAAAGCTGACGGCAGAGATGAAAAATGCCGCACAGATTTTGGAGTTTGAACACGCAGCTTACCTGCGCGATAAAATCAAAAAGCTGAAAGAACAGTACACCGCCAATCCCAATCTGAAAATTATGAAGGATGCGCAGGAAAGCAGCGGGAACAAGGGAAGAAAAAAACGTTAAAAAACAAAAGCAGACAGGGAGGGGAACAGGATGGAACCAAAAGAAGTACAGAAATATATGGAGCATCTGGTGCAGCTGCTGCGCCAACAGTTTGGAGAACAGCTGCTCTATGTGGGATTGCAGGGAAGCTGCCGACGTGGAGAGACGACCGAAAACAGCGACATCGACGCAGTGGTTGTGCTGGAGGAGCTGAGCATCCCTCATTTGCAGCAGTACAGGGACATCCTGTGCCGGCTGGGACAAAAGGAGAAAAGCTGCGGCTTTATCTGCGGCAGAAAGGAACTGGCAGGCTGGAACCCTTTGGAAAGCTGTCTGATGCTGCATGAAACGCTGGACCTGTACGGAAAGCTGGAGGAGCTGATGCCGCCCTACACCCAGGAGGATGTTCGGGTTTATCTCAAGCTCAATCTGGGAAACCTCTACCATGAGCTGTGCCATCGGTATCTGCACAGCGGACAGCTGGAGCAGGAGCTGCCAAGGATGTACAAGTCCACCCTTTATCTACTGCAAAATCTGCACTGGCTGCGAACCGGTGTCTATCCGATGAACACAAGCGAGCTGGAAGTGTGTCTGTGCGATACCGACCGCCAAATCCTGCTGACGGCAGCACAATATAAGCAGGGAGAAGCGGTCGATGCAAAAGAAGCGTTTGAGCAGCTGTTTGATTGGAGCGCAGAACTGCTGCGCCAGCTGTAATCAATAATCCAAGGTCAACAACAAACCCTCAGGAGGACAGGATGAACGATAAAATTATTATACATGGTGCAAGGGAGCACAACCTCAAGAATATTGATTTGGAGGTTCCACGCGACAAGCTGGTCGTTTTTACGGGACTTTCCGGCTCGGGAAAATCCTCCCTTGCCTTCGATACCATCTACGCAGACGGACAGCGCAGGTATATGGAAAGCCTTTCTTCCTATGCCCGCCAGTTTTTGGGGATGATGGAAAAACCGGATGTGGACGAAATCACCGGGCTGTCTCCGGCAATCTCCATCGACCAGAAGACCACCTCTAAAAACCCACGTTCCACAGTGGGCACCGTCACCGAAATCTATGACTACCTGCGCTTGCTGTACGCCCGCATCGGCATCCCGCATTGTCCGGTGTGCGGCAGGGAAATCCGCCAGCAGACGGTGGACCAGATGGTGGACAAAATCATGGAGCTGCCGCAGCGGACCAAAATCCAGATTCTGGCTCCGATTGTGCGAGGAAAGAAAGGGACCCATCAAAAGGAGTTTGAGCGGGCAAAAAAATCCGGCTATGTCCGTGTGCGGGTGGATGGAAATTTGTACGAGCTGAGCGAGGAAATTGCTCTGGAAAAAAATAAAAAGCACAACATCGAGATTGTAGTGGACCGACTGGTGGTGCGGGAGGACATCCAGTCCCGCCTGACCGACTCGCTGGAAACTGCCACCGATCTGACCGGCGGACTGGTGCTGGTGGACGTCATCGACGGCGAGGAGATGCTCTTCTCCCAGAACTACGCCTGCCCGGAGCACAACATCAGCATCGAGGAATTGAACCCGCGGATGTTCTCCTTCAATAACCCGTTCGGTGCCTGTGAAAAATGTACGGGCTTGGGAACCTTTATGAGTATCGACCCGGATTTGGTCATCCCGGATAAGGATAAAAGCATCCGAGAGGGTGCGATTCGGGCAAGCGGCTGGTACTACGCAGAGGGCGGCATCGCCCAGATGTACTACCAGAGTCTATCGGAGCACTACCATTTTTCGCTGGACACACCGATTAAAGAGCTGCCCAAGCAGGTGGTGGACATCCTGCTGTACGGCACCAAGGGAGAAAAAATCAAGATGGTGCGGGACACCCAGGACATCAAATCCACCTACTACACCGAGTTTGAAGGGGTTGCCAACAACCTGGAGCGTCGTTTTCGGGAGACTTCCTCCAACTGGATGCGGGAGGAAATCACCACCTGGATGAATGCGGTGGATTGCCCGCAGTGCCACGGAGACCGCTTAAAGAAGGAAAGTTTGTCGGTGCTGATTGGCGGCATGAACATCAGCCAGCTGTGCCGCCTGTCGGTAACAGCGATGCTGGACTTTTTTGATCAGCTGCAGCTGACCGAAAAGGAGCAGCAGATTTCCCATCAGGTCATCAAGGAGATTCGCTCCCGACTGGAATTTTTGCGCAATGTAGGACTGGAATATCTGACCCTGTCCCGTGCTTCTGCCACCCTGTCGGGCGGGGAAAGCCAGCGTATCCGGCTGGCTACCCAGATCGGCAGCTCGCTGATGGGTGTTTTATATATTCTGGACGAGCCGAGCATCGGACTGCATCAGCGGGACAACGACAAGCTGATTGCCACCCTGCGCCATCTGCGTGACCTGGGCAACACCGTCATCGTGGTCGAACACGATGAGGATACCATGTACGCCTCCGACTATATCGTGGACATTGGACCGGGAGCGGGTGTACACGGTGGCGAGGTGGTGTGTGCGGGTACTCTGGAGGAAATCATGGCGTGTGACCGCTCGGTGACCGGGCAGTATCTCAGCGGCAAAAAGTTTATTCCGGTGCCTGCAACCCGACGGGAGGGCAACGGAAAATGGCTGACCGTCAAGGGTGCGCAGCAAAACAACCTGAAAAAGGTCAACGCCAGCATCCCGCTGGGAACCTTTACGGCAGTGACCGGCGTGTCCGGCTCGGGAAAATCTTCCCTTATCAATGAAATCCTCTATAAAGGGCTGGCAGCAAAACTCAATCAGGCAAAGGCGCGTCCCGGCAAGCACAAGGAAATCGTAGGCATCGAGGAGCTGGATAAGGTCATCGAAATCAGCCAGAGTCCGATTGGAAGAACGCCGCGCTCCAACCCTGCCACCTACACCGGCGTATTCACCGATATTCGACAGCTGTTTGCACAGACTGCCGAAGCCAAGGCGCGCGGCTATGACAGCGGCAGGTTTTCCTTCAACGTCAAGGGCGGCAGGTGCGAAGCCTGCGAGGGCGACGGCATTTTGCAGATTGAGATGCACTTTTTGCCGGACATCTATGTCCCGTGCGAGGTCTGCAAGGGCAAACGCTACAATCGGGAAACACTGGAGGTAAAATATAAGGATAAAAACATCAGCGACGTGCTGGAGATGACCGCAGAGGAAGCGGCGGTCTTTTTTGAAAATATCCCGAAGATCGCACGCAAGATTCAGACACTGTGCGATGTCGGTCTGGGTTACGTTAAGCTGGGACAGCCGGCAACCACCCTGTCGGGCGGAGAGGCGCAGCGGGTCAAACTGGCGACCGAGCTTTCCAAACGAGCGACCGGCAGAACCATCTACATCCTGGATGAACCGACTACCGGTCTGCACGCAGCGGATGTACACAAGCTCATCGAGGTGCTTCAGACGCTGGTGGATTCCGGCAATACGGTGGTGGTCATCGAGCATAATCTGGATGTCATCAAAACAGCAGACTATATCATCGACCTTGGACCCGAGGGAGGAGATCGAGGCGGTCAGATTGTTGCGACCGGAACACCGGAGCAGGTGGCACAGTGCGAAGGCTCCTACACCGGAAAATATCTGAAGAAGGTGCTGGAAAAGGCACAGAAGCAGCACCCGTTTCCACCACAGTAAAGCATGATGGAAAAAGGGAAACAAAAAGACGATGATTTGTGATTTTTGTACCTTTACACTCTTATACTGCTTTGGTATAATTGTTGTATCAACTTAAGCTCAAAAGAAAGGAAGATGTACAATGTCCGCAGTAAAAATCACCGAAGGAATCTACTCGGTAGGGATCATGAACCCGAATATGAGGGTGTTTGATATTGTGATGAAGACCGACTCGGGTACCTCCTACAACTCCTATCTGGTCAGAGGCAGCGAAAAGACCGCTCTGATCGAAACCTGCCATGAGAGCTTTTTTGAAGAGTATCTGGAAAATATCAAAGAAGTCTGCAAGTTTGAGGAAATTGACTATATCGTTATGAACCACAACGAGCCGGACCACTCCGGTTCGTTGGCAAAGCTGCTGGAGCTGATGCCAAACGCACAGCTGATTGCTTCGATTGCAGGTGCAAACTATCTGAAAAATATCACCAACCGCTGTGATTTGGATATTCACAAGGTCAAGGACGGAGAGGTCCTCGATCTGGGCGGCTTGAGCCTGACCTTCCTGTCTGCACCGAACCTGCACTGGCCGGATTCGATGTTCACCTGGGTCAAAGAGGCAAACACCCTGTTCACCTGCGACTTTTTGGGCTGCCACTACTGCGAGCCATACACCTTTGATACCCGCATTGCTTATCCAAAGGCTTATGATACCGCTCTGGAGCTGTACTACGGCGCCATCTTCGGTCCATTTGCATCCTTTGTACGCAAGGGTCTGGAAAAAATCAAAGCCCTGCCGCAGCAGCCGGATTACATCTGCACCAGCCACGGTCCGGTCCTGACCAAAGAAGGCAAGATGCAGCAGGTAATGGCAAGCTATGAGGCGTGGTCTGCAGAGCAGCCGGCAGGCGCTGAGCTGATTCCTGTTTTCTACACCTCTGCTTACGGCAACACCGCCAAGCTGGCAAAGAAGATTCAGGAAGGTATTCTGGAGGCAAAACCGGATGCAGACTGCCAGACCTATGACATCATCGAGCACGATATGGCTCAGCTGCACGCGCTGATCAACCACTGCAAGGCGTTTGCTGTCGGCAGCCCGACCCTCAACCGCGATGCGGTTCCACCGGTGTGGAATCTGCTGGCTGGAGTGGATGCAATCAACTCCGGCAAAAAGCCTGCGCTGGTCTTCGGCTCCTACGGCTGGACCGGTGAGGCAGTCGGCAACATCCAGGCTCGTCTTCAGGGACTGAAGATGAACGTCTTTGAGGATGGCTTCAAGGTAGCCTTTGTTCCTACCGAGGACGATTTGGAAGCAGCCAAAGAGCTGGGCAAAAATTTTGCAATGAGCTTCTAATCATTAAAAGAGAGCAGATATTTTGTCTGCTCTCTTTTTTTGCCATAAAAGCAGCAGCACTGCCATAGAATAAACAGGAAAGCATCCTTTGCAGACGGGAAGGTTTTGTGCTAAAATAAGGGTGCAGGATATTTTGAAAATCCAATCAAAGAAAGAAGGAATGGATATGAAGGTACTGTTGTTGAATGGAAGCCCGCACGAAAAGGGATGCACCTACACGGCATTGTGTGAGGTAGCGGGTGCTTTGGAAAAAAATGGAATCGAAACAGAAATCTTCCAGATTGGAAATAAGCCGGTCGCCGGATGCATCGGGTGTGGTTCCTGCCGCAAAACCGGTCGCTGTGTCTTTGAGGGCGGAGTGAATGAGTTTGTGGAGAAGGCAAAGGAGGCAGATGGCTTCATCTTTGGTTCGCCTGTCTACTACGCCAACGCCAGCGGACAGATTTCCTCCTTTTTGGACCGTGCCTTTTACAGCGGAAGCGCCGCTTTTGCCTATAAGCCGGGAGCAGCGGTTGCCAGCTGCCGCCGCGCAGGAACAACAGCAACGCTCGATCAGCTGAACAAGTACTTCACCATCAACTGTATGCCGGTGGTATCCTCCCAGTACTGGAACATGGTACACGGAAATACACCCGAAGAGGTGGTACAGGACAAGGAAGGCTTGCAGATTATGCGCACATTGGGCAACAATATGGCATGGCTGCTGCACTGTATCCAGGCAGGAAAAGAGCAGGGAATCGCTCTTCCAGAGCGGGAGCCGAAGGAAAAAACAAACTTTATCCGCTAAGGAAGGAAAGAGTTTGCAAGGGTGGGCGTTGTCTTTTGGGGACATCGTCTGCCTTTTTTGTTGGAGAATTTTATGTGAGAAGGATAATTTTGTAATGTATATTTTATCTTGCTTATACATAAAAAGCGGCTGTGGAAAATTTATCAAATTTTGCCTTGACAACGGCTGCAAGGCTGATTATAATTAGTTTGACAATCTAATTAAAAGCAACAAACGTTACGTTTAATTGGATGATGGAAAGGATGTTTCAAAATGAAACCGTTTGAAGAACAGCTCAATGAGGTCATCGTCGATACCTACCGGTCGATTTTGCGGGTGGAGGAAAATATCCTCAAGCGTTCAGATCAGACCGATTTAAGCATCAGTGAAATCCACATGCTTGAGGCGGTAGGAAAAGGAAAGGACCGACGCAGGACCATCTCTGAGCTTGCGGAGGTTCTCAACATCACCTTGCCTTCGGTGACGGTGGCAATCAACAAGCTGATGAAAAAAGGCTATGTGGAAAAGGTCCGTGGCGAAGAGGATGGCAGAATCGTGTATGTTTCTTTAACTCGCCAGGGAAGGCGAATCGATTCTGCACACCGCTATTTCCATGAATCCATGGTGCGCAGCATCATCCGCGACATGACCGAGTCGGAGATGCAGGCACTGTACAAAGGGGTCATGAAGCTGGACACTTTTTTAAAGGAGCAGCTGAAGTAGCAGCTGTTTGGAAGGGAGGAAATCGACCGGAAAATGTTTAAGATACTTTCAACCGGAAGCGCGCTGCCGGCGCTGAGCAAGACAAACGACGACCTGTCCACCTTTCTGGATACCAGTGACGAGTGGATTAGTCAGCGCACCGGCATCCGCCAACGCTCGCTGTGCAGCGATGAAACGCTGACCGACCTGCTGACCGTCGCAGCTAAGCAGGCGCTCGAGCGGGCAGGAGTAGAGCCACAGCAGCTGGACCTGATTTTGTGCGCGACCATCCGGGGAGAATATATTACCCCGTCGCAGGCGTGTGTGATTCAGCAGCAGCTGGGTGCAGGCTGTCCTGCGATGGATATTTCGGCGGCGTGTACCGGGTTTGTGTATGCGCTGGATGTGGCAGCCAGCTATTTTGCCAGAAAGAAGGTCAAGAAGGTGCTGGTGCTGGCAGGCGACACCATGAGCCGCCTGGTGGACTGGAACGACCGCTCGACCTGTGTGCTGTTCGGGGACGGTGCAGGCGCTGTTTTGCTGGGCGAGGGCGATTCGCTGCAAAGCATCCATCTGACGGCAAAAGGGGACCCGCAGGTGCTGTGTATCCCACAGCCGCAGTCCAACAGTCCCTTTGACACACTGCCGCCACAGCAGCCGTTTTTGCAGATGAACGGCAAAGAGGTCTACAAGTTTGCAGTGTCCGCCTTTTGCAGCGATGTGACCGAGGTCTGCTCTCAGGCGGGCATTCAGCCACAGCAGCTGGACTGGTTGATTCCGCATCAGGCAAATCTGCGCATCATCGAGTCGGCACTGCATAAACTCAAGCTACCTTCGCAGCGCTGCCTGACCGGAATCCAGCGGTTGGGCAACACCTCGGCAGCAAGCATCCCGATTGTTTTGGACGAAGCCAACACAAAAGGACTACTGCATCCGGGCGACTGGATTGCATTGAGCGCCTTTGGCGCGGGACTGACCACCGGAGCCTGTGTGCTTCGCTGGTAGAGCAGAGAATAAAAAACGAAAACAATTATTTTAGGAGGAAATCAACATGGTATTGGAAAAGGTAATCGAACTTTTGGCAGAGTATAAGGAATGTGACAGCAGTGAAATCAAGGCGGACTCTACCTTTGATGAGCTGGAGCTGGACAGCTTAGACACCGTAGACCTGCTGATGAGCTTTGAGGATGAGTTCAATGTGCAGCTGGAGATGAGCGAGGAAATCAAGACGGTGGCAGACATCGTTGCGGTAATCGAAAAACAGCTGGCATAACCTTCAAAAAGTGCGGATAAGCTGTCTGGAAAGGAATGTGTGTATAATGATCAAAACCGACCTGTGTGAGCTTTTAGATTTAAAATATCCCATCTTTCAGGGAGGAATGGCATGGATTGCCGATGCTTCCCTGGCGGCTGCGGTCAGCAATGCCGGAGGCTTAGGCATCATCGCTGCGATGAATGCCGACGCCAAATGGCTGCGCGAGGAGATACACAAAGCCCGACAGCTGACCGAACGCCCATTTGGAGTCAATGTGATGCTGATGAGCCCGTTTGCCGATGAGGTAGCGCAGGTCGTGGTAGAGGAGAAGGTCCCGGTGGTCGTCACCGGAGCGGGCAACCCGGGAAAGTACATGAAGCAGTGGGTGCAAGCCGGAATCAAGGTCATCCCGGTGGTAGCTTCTACCGCAATGGCGCGGATGGTCGAGCGCAGCGGTGCGTTTGCAGTCATTGCCGAGGGCGGTGAATCAGGCGGACACATCGGGGAACTGACCACCATGACGCTGGTCCCGCAGGTATGTGATGCGGTGAAAATCCCGGTGCTGGCAGCCGGAGGAATTGCAGACGGCAGGGGTATCGCAGCTGCGCTGATGCTGGGCGCGTGCGGCGTACAGTGCGGAACCCGCTTTCTGGTGGCAAAGGAGTGTACCGTCCATCCCAACTACAAGGCAAAGATTCTCAAGGCAAAGGACATCGACACCATCGCAACCGGAAAGCGTCTGGGGCATCCGGTGCGCTGTCTGAAAAATCAGTTCAGCCGCGAGCTGTTCAAGCAGGAATATAACCCGCAGGTCACCGACGAACAGCTGGAGCAGATGGGCGCAGGCGCCTTGAGAAAGGCAGCCAAGGAAGGCGATGAAAAGAACGGCAGTTTTATGGCAGGACAGTGTGCAGCAATGGTCCATCAGGAGCAGACCGCACAGGAGATGATTGAGGAGATGTTCGCGCAGGCAGAGCAGCTGCTGAAAAAAAGCCCGAGCTATTGCAGCTAAGGAGGAACAGGATGGGAAAAACAGCATTTCTTTTTGCAGGACAGGGCGCACAGTACACCGGAATGGGCAAGGAGCTGTGCGAAATTTCCGGGGATGCAGCACAGGTTTTTGCAACTGCCGACAAAATTCGTCCGCAGACCAGCTTCCAATGCTTTGAAGGCAGCGGGGAGCTGCTGGCGCAGACAGAGAACACCCAGCCCTGTGTCTACTGCACCGATTTAGCTGCTGCGATGGCATTGCAGCAGGCAGGAATCGAGGCGCAGGGAGTGGCAGGCTTTTCGCTGGGAGAGGTAGCGGCGCTGACCTTTGCACAGGCGTTTGACCAGCAGCAGGGAATGGAGCTGGTGTGCCATCGGGCAAGGTGGATGCAGCAGTGCGCAGAGGAAAGCCGGGCAGGGATGCTGGCGGTGCTCAAGCTCTCACAGGAGCAGGTGGAGCAGCTGTGCGGACAGTTTTCGCAGGTCTATCCGGTCAATTATAACTGCCCGGGTCAGCTGGTGGTTTCCTGCTCCGAACAGGAAAAACAGGCGCTGTGCGAACAGGTCAAAGCGCTGGGCGGCAAAGCGGTGGAGCTTGCGGTCAGCGGAGGATTCCACTCCCCGTTTATGAGCCGGGCAGCCGAGCAGATGCAGGAGCATCTCTCATTGGTTTCGATGCACGCTCCTGTGATGCCGGTCTATGCAAACAGTACAGCCCTTCCTTACCCTGAAGATACAGAAGAGGGCAAACTACTGCTGTCACAGCAGATCGACCATCCGGTGCTGTGGGAAAAAACGCTGCGCCGAATGCAGGAGGACGGCTTTGATACCTTCATTGAGGTGGGTCCGGGCAAAACGCTGAGCGGGTTGGTCAAAAAGACCCTTAAAAATGTCACCATCTGCCATGTGCAGGACCGGCAGAGCCTGGAAGAAACACTGGAAGCCTGTGGAAAGAAGGAGAATTGAGCTATGCCAAATCGCATACAAAATCAAAAGAATGCGCTGGTCACCGGCGCTGCCAGAGGAATCGGCAGAGCGATCGCCCTTTCCCTGGCAAAGGAAGGGTACAATGTCGCGGTGCTGTACCTGGGCAGCGAAGAGGCAGCCGAGCAGACCTGCGACGAGATTCGGCAGCTGGGAAGGCAGGCGCTGTGCATCCGCTGTGATGTAGCCTGCGGCGAGAGCTGCCGTCAGGCGGTTGCACAGGTGATCGAGGAGTTTGGCAGCATCGATGTCCTGGTCAATAATGCGGGGATCGTGCGGGATTCTCTGGTACTTTCCATGAAGGAAGAAGATTTTGAACAGGTGGTGCAGACCAACCTGAACGGAGCTTTTTATATGATCAAACATACCTGCCGCCAGTTTATCAAAAATAGACGCGGGCGCATCATCAACATCAGTTCGGTCACCGGTGTGATGGGAAATGCCGGTCAGGCAAATTATGCCTCGGCAAAAGCCGGATTGATCGGTTTGACCAAATCGGTCGCACGGGAGTTGGCAGGCAGGAACATCACCTGCAATGCAGTGGCGCCCGGGTTTGTTGCAACCGACATGACCGCAGCCATGCCGCAGAAGATACTGGAATCGGCAGTGGCACAGGTCCCATTAGGAAGGATGGGGACCGCGGAAGAGATTGCGCAGACAGTCGCTTTTCTTTGCAGCGACGCCGCAGGCTATATCACCGGACAGGTGCTGTGTGTAGACGGCGGGCTGAGTATGTAGGAGGACGAAGATGAGACGAGTAGCAGTAACCGGCATGGGGGTCATCTCTCCGGTAGGAAATGACCGCAGCAGCTTTTGGAACAACCTGATTGCAGGAAAGAACGGGATTGGTTTGCTGACCCGATTTGATACCAGCGAGCAAAAGGTGAAGGTAGCAGCACAGGTGGAGGATTTTGACCCGGTGCAGTACATGGAGCGCGCGCAGGTGCGCAAGACCGACCTGTTTGCGCAGTATGCCATGGCAGCGGCGGTCCAGGCGATGCAGGATGCAGGGCTGTGTGCCAACGAAAATATACAGCCGGAGCGGCTGGGAGTCTATGTCGGTTCCGGCTGCGGCGGCATCAACACCATCACCGAACAGTGCAGCAAGTTTTGGGAGAGCGGACCAAGACACGTTTCTCCGTTTTTGATTCCGATGATGATTGGAAACATCGCTTCGGGCAATATCGCTATCCGCTTTCATGCGCAAGGTCCGAATCTGCCGGTCGTCACCGCCTGTGCGACCTCCACCCACGCCATCGGGGAGGCATTCCGTGCCATCCGCTATGGATATGCCGATGCTATTATTGCAGGCGGAGCGGAGGCAGCCATCAACGAGGTTGGTGTGGCTGGCTTTGCAAACTGCAAAGCGCTGACCACCTGCGAGGACCCGGAAAGCGCCTGCTCGCCCTTTGATGCGCGCAGAAGCGGGTTCGTTATGGGAGAGGGCGCCGGTATTCTGGTGCTGGAGGAGTATGAGCACGCAAAGGCGCGCGGAGCTACCATCTATGCGGAGGTTGCCGGCTATGGCAACACCTGCGATGCCCACCACATCACAGCGCCCGACCCGGAGGCAAAGGGTGCGGCAAGGGCGTTTGAACTGGCTTTGCAGGAGGCTGGAATCAGCAGTCTGGCGGAGCATCAGCTGTACATCAATGCCCACGGAACCAGCACACCCTTAAACGATAGCAGCGAAACGCTTGCCATCAAGCTGGCTTTGGGTGAGGAGCAGGCGCGCAGGGCAAAGATTAGCTCCACCAAATCCATGACCGGTCATATGCTGGGCGCTGCGGGCGCAGTCGAGGCAATCGCTTCGGTCATGGCGCTGCACACCGGTATCCTGCCGCCGACCATCCACTATGAACAGCCGGACCCTGCCTGTGATTTGGACTACCTGCCAAACCACTCGGTGCAGCTTCAGCCGACGATTGCGCTGAGCGATTCGCTGGGATTTGGCGGACACAACGGCTGTCTTGCATTTACACGAGTATGATAGAACAGGAGAATGACCGATGGATCTTCAGCAAATCAAAGAGCTTGCTCTGCTGATGCAGCAGACAGGGTTGACCTCGCTGCATCTGACCGAGGGTGCGGTGAACATCCAGATGGAACGGGCAGGCACAGCGGCTGCGGTGTGCGCACAGCCAATACAGACAGAGTGCCCACAGCCGCCGCAGGAAGTTGCAAAGCCGCAGGAAAACCCAAAACCACAGCAAGAAGGACACAAGGTGCTTTCCCCGATGGTGGGCGTTTTTTACTCTGCGCCTTCTCCGCAGTCTAAACCCTTTGTGGAGGTAGGCTCGCGGGTCAAAAAGGGCGATGTGCTGTGCATCGTCGAGGCAATGAAACTGATGAATGAAATCACCGCTGAGCTGGACGGGGAGATCGTAGAGGTCTGTGCTGCCAGCGGAGATGTAGTGGAATATGGGCAGACCCTGTTCCGCATCCAATAACAAGGCAAAGAGGGGATTCCAAAATGAATCAGCAAGAAATCATGCGCCTTCTGCCGCACCGGGACAATATGCTGCTGGTGGACCAGGCAGAGGTTTGCCCGCAGGAGGGAGAAGAGCAACGACCGACCCGCTGCAAGGGAAGCTACACCGTCACCGGAGAAGAATGGTTTTTGAAGGGACATTTTCCCGGAAATCCGGTGGTGCCCGGGGTGGTGCTGTGCGAAATGATGGCACAAACCTGCTGTGTTTTGCTGGCGCAGGACCAGCAGGGAAAAAAGATTACCCCCTATTTCACCAGCCTTGACAAGGTAAAGTTTAAAAACAAGGTCCTTCCGGGCGATACGCTGGAGATGGAATGTCAGCTGGTGAAGGTGAAGGGTCCGTTCTATTTTGCAAAGGGAAAGGGCTGTGTAAACGGCAAACTGTGTGTGTCGGGTGAATTTTCTTTTGCTTGTATCGAGCAGTAAGGAGCGAGTATGTTTTCGAAGATTTTGATTGCCAACCGCGGGGAGATTGCTGTTCGCATCATCCGCGCCTGCAAAGAGATGGGGATTTTGACGGTAGCGGTCTTTTCCGAGGCGGACCGGGAGGCACTGCACGTCAGCCTTGCCGACGAAAGCTATTGCATCGGTCCGGCAGCGGCGGGAGAAAGCTATCTGAATATGCCCGCCATCCTGTCGGCAGCGGTCTGCTCGGGTGCGCAGGCAATCCATCCCGGCTACGGGCTGCTGTCTGAAAATGCCCGCTTTGCCCAGCTGTGCGAGGAGTGTGGAATCACCTTTATCGGTCCAGATGCCCAGACGATTGCAAAGGCAGGGGACAAGGATGCTGCACGTCGGACGATGCAGCAGGCAGGTGTGCCGGTAATTCCGGGGTGCGATGCGGTGGACAATGCACAGGAAGCGCTGCGTCAGGCAAGGAAGATTGGTTTCCCGCTGCTGATTAAAGCCAGAGCAGGCGGAGGCGGACGAGGGATTCGTCTGGTGCAGCGGGAAGAGGAGCTGGAAAACGCCTTTTACAGCGCTTCCGGTGAGGCACAGGCAGCCTTCGGCGACGGCGGGGTGTATATGGAAAAATACCTCTACCCGGCAAAGCATATTGAGATGCAGGTGCTGTGCGACCATTATGGCAACGTGGTCTGCTTGGGGGAACGCGAATGTTCCATTCAGCGAAAAAACCAGAAGCTGATTGAAGAATCCCCCTCCAGCGCGATTGATGCAAAGACCAGAAATCGTATGGTAAAAGCGGCGGTTCGGGCAGCAAAGGCGGTCGATTACCGCAATGCAGGAACGATTGAATTTTTGATGGACCGCGACGGCAGCTTTTACTTTATGGAGATGAACACCCGTTTGCAGGTGGAGCATACCGTGACCGAGATGGTCACCGGCTATGACTTGGTCAAGTGGCAAATTCGCATTGCAGCAGGACAACGCTTGGATTTTTCCCAGAAGGATGTCCGCCTGGAAGGACACGCCATCGAATGCAGAATCAATGCAGAGGACCCTGAGCAGGATTTTCGACCGAGCTGTGGAAAAGTAAATCTGCTGCATATCCCGGGAGGACCCTGGGTGCGATTTGACACGGCACTGTATCAGGATTACAAGATACCGCCTTATTATGATTCGATGATCGGGAAACTGGTTGTCTATGCCAAAACCAGAGAGGAAGCTATCCGTAAGTTACAGGCGGCGTTGTGTGAGCTGGTCATCGAGGGTGTCAAGCACAATGCACAGCTGCACGTCAGCCTGCTGGGAGATGCCCGGTTCAAGTTGGGGGAGTATTATACGGACTTTATGGCAACCAGAAACGGGTCGTCCCCTGTCCGGTTTTGATAGAATAGAAAGGAAGAACAGCGATGCTTTCGAAAATGATGTTCCGGCGTCCGCAAAATGACTTGGAGACCGACGGAAGAAAAAATTCCTCTGAGCAGAATCCGGCAGTCCCGGATGAGCTGTGTGTCAGCTGCCCGGCGTGCCGGCACATCCTGTTTTCCAGCGAACTGTATCAGAATAACAGCACCTGCCCGAAGTGCGGACATCTGTTTCGGATGAACGCGCGCAGGCACATCGAACTGGTTGCAGACGAAGGCAGCTTTGCTGAACATGACAGTGGTTTACAATCGGTCAACCGGTTGGAATTTCCCGATTATGAGCAAAAGCTCAAAAAGGCAAAGATGCTCAGTCGGGAAACCGAAGCGGTCGTCTGCGGGGAATGTACCATCCAAGGCTACCGCTGTTGTCTGTTTGCCATGGAAGGCGATTTTATGATGGGCAGTATGGGCTCGGTGGTCGGGGAAAAGATTACCCGCCTGTTTGAGTTTGCCCTTGCACACAATCTGCCGGTGATTGGCTACACCGTTTCGGGCGGAGCCAGGATGCAGGAGGGTATCCTGTCACTGATGCAGATGGCAAAGACCAGCGGCGCTGTGCTGCGCCACAGTCAGGCGGGAAACCTGTATATCAGCGTACTGACCGACCCGACCACAGGAGGGGTGTCCGCCAGCTTTGCGCTGGAAGGGGACATCATCCTTGCAGAGCCGGGTGCGCTGATTGGATTTGCAGGACCGAGGGTCATCGAGCAGACCATCCGCAAGCGGCTGCCGGAAGGATTTCAGCGGGCGGAGTTTTTACTGGAAAAGGGTTTTGTAGATGCCATTGTTCCAAGACAGGAGCAAAGGCAGGTGTTGGGAGAACTGCTGCGGATGCATCGGGCGCCGCAAAAAGAGGAGGATGTGTCGGATGGAAGCCTTTAAACGGGTGGAAGCTGCGCGGGCAAAGGGACGTCCGACCGGCTATGATTTTATCAGCAATATCCTGACCGGTTTTCTTCAGCTGCATGGGGACCGCCGGTTTGGCGACGACCAGGCGGTCGTTGCCGGGATTGGATGGCTCAACGACCTTGCGGTGACTGCCATTGCTATCGACCGCGGCAAGGATACCAAGGAAAAGGTGGCGCGAAACTTTGGCTCGGCGCACCCGGAAGGCTATCGCAAGGCGCTGCGGCAGATGAAGTTGGCAGAAAAATTTGGCAGACCGATTATCTGTTTTGTTGACACTGCCGGAGCCTACTGCGGAATCGGTGCGGAGGAGCGCGGACAGGCGCAAGCCATCGCAGAAAATTTGATGGAGATGATGGCATTAAAGGTGCCGGTCATCACCATCCTCACCGGAGAAGGCGGAAGCGGCGGTGCTTTAGGGCTGGCGGTAGCCGACGAGGTGTGGATGCTGGAGAATGCGGTTTACTCGGTCATCTCACCGGAGGGCTGCGCAAGCATTTTGTGGAAGGATGCTTCCCGCACCAGTCAGGCAGCGGAGTGTCTGAAGCTGACCGCACAGGAGCTGCTGGAGCTGGGTGTGGTCGAACGGGTGCTCAAAGAACCAAAAGACCCGCAGAAAGGCTTTGATAAGGTTTACCAGCGCATAGGGCGCGACCTGTACAGTGCATTTCAGCAGGGATTACGTCTGTCGGGGGAGGAACTGAGCCGCCGCAGATACCAGCGCTTTCGCAGGATGGGTGCCTTTCTGGAGGAAGAAAACGAATCATTTTAGAAAAGCAAAAGACAATCAGCCGCAGCGGATTTTCCGCTGCGGCTGATTGTTTTATAATGCGATGGCTGTGTGCAGAAGATTGAGCAGAAAGCACAGAGAAAAACCGATGACGGTGGGAAGCAAAATGGACAGCAGGGTCCATTTTGTGCTGCCGGTTTCCTTGTAGATGGTCAGGCAGGTGGTGGAACAGGGCCAGTGGAACAGACACAGCAGGGCAACGGCAGCGGCGGTCCACATGCTCCAGCCGTTGGCACACAGCAGGTTGTGCAGAGCAGTCAGGCTTTCACTTTCCACCAGCACCGAGCTTTGCAGATAGCTCATCACTATCAGCGGAAAGACGATCTCGTTGGCAGGAAAGCCCAGGATAAACGCCATCAGAATGACACCGTCGATGCCAAACCAGCGGGCAAACGGGTCCAGGAATTGGGCGCACAGGGTAAGCAGACTTTGCCCATCGATCTGCCAGTTTGCCATCAGCCAAATCACAAGACCCGCAGGAGCTGCCACTGCGATTGCCCGTCCAAGGACAAAGAGGGTGCGGTCGAAGATGGAGCGGACGATGACCCGACCGGCTTGCGGTCGGCGGTAGGGAGGCAGCTCCAGAACGAAGGAGGAGCTTTCCCCGCGCAGCGCCGTCCGGGAGAGCAGACGGGAGGAGAAAAAGGTGACTGCCACCGACAGCAGGATTGCCAGAGTCAGCAGCAGAGCGCTCAGCAGCGACTGTCCTAAACCGCTGCCTACCACAAAAAACATCGAGATTAGCGCGATGAGGGTGGGAAACCTTCCGTTGCAGGGAACCAGGGAGTTTGTCAAAATCGCAATCAATCGCTCCCGCGGAGAATGGATAATGCGGCAGCCCACCACACCGGCAGCGTTGCAGCCAAAGCCCATGCACATGGTCAGCGCCTGTTTGCCGCAGGTGTGGGCTTTTTGGAAACAGTGGTCCAGATTGAAGGCAACGCGCGGAAGGTAGCCAAAATCTTCCAGCAGAGTGAACAGCGGGAAGAAGATTGCCATAGGGGGCAGCATGACCGAAACGACCCACGCCAGCACCCGCCAAACGCCCAGCACCAGACAGTCGTGCAGCCATTTTGGCGCGTGCAGCAGGCAGAACAGGTCGCTCAATCGCTCCTGTACCCAAAACAGCGCATTTGCCAGTAGAGCAGACGGGTAGTTAGCTCCGGTGATGGTCAGCCAGAAGACAAAGAATAACAGCAGGAGCATCACAGGGATGCCGGTCCTGCGGCTGAGAAACAATCGGTCCAGCCGGTGGGACGAACTGTCGTTCGATATTCGGTCGGATGAAAAATTGGAGGTGGTCGGAACAAAAACACAGGCATCACACAGCTGCTCGCAGCGGCGAACCAGTGCGGCAGACAGCTCATCCAGCAGCAGGGCGGGTGTTTTCTGCTCCTGGTTGAGCTGCTGCTCGACCGAAGAAAAGGCGGCAGCAACAGTCGGATTTTCAAGCAGCGGTGTCTCCAATATGCTATCCAGCTGTCGAATAAAATCTTCGTTCCGGCACAGCAGCTGCAACGCTGCCCAGCGACTGCGCATCCCGTCCGGCAGCAGGGGAGCAATCGCCTGCTCAAGCGTTTGGACCAGCGGCTCTATCCGAGGCGGCACCGGCGGCAGCAAAACCTTTTTGCTTGAGGAACGGCTGACCGCCTGCACCGCTTCGGTCAATTCGGTCAGTCCCATCTGGGTGCGGGCACTGGTGCGCACGACCGGGATGCCCAGCTTTTGGGAGAGAAGGTTAGTGTCAATGCGGATTCCCTTTTTTAAAGCCTCGTCCATCAGATTGAGGCACAGCACAACGCGCGGGGTGATTTCCAGCACCTGAAGCAGCAGATGAAGATTACGCTCCAGGCAGGTGGCGTCGCAGACTACCACGACGGCATCGTGCTGTTCAAAGCAGAGGTAATCCCGCGCAGCCTCCTCCTCGGGCGAATCGGCAGACAGCGAATAGGTCCCGGGCAGATCGACCCAGCGCATCCGCACGCCTTTGTGGCAGCAAGACCCGCTGGCAAGGTCAACGGTTTTTCCGGGCCAATTTCCGGTGTGCTGGTGCATACCGGTCAAGGCGTTGAAGATGCTGCTCTTGCCGACGTTTGGGTTGCCTGCCAGGGCGATGGTCAGGTCGGCATCGGCTGCGGGAAGGGGAGAGAAAGATGATTTTAAAAACGGCATTTTCATCACCTCCCACAGCCAGGGTTTGGGCGGACAAAGATGCTGCGGGTGTCCACGTTGCGCAGGGCAATGACCGTAGAACGAATCGAATAGGCGACCGGGTCCTGCCAGGCGCTTTTGTACAGGCAGCGCACTTTGGTGCCTTCAATCAGTCCAAGGTCGTGCAGACGGCGGCGGATGGGACCGCTCAGATTCAGATGGTCCACTGTGGCAGTTTCCCCTTCATGCAGTTGGGAAAGACGACAAAGCGATGAAGTAGACATAATTTTTTCGCTCCTTTGCGATCAATCAAGATAGCTCAAACAGCTTCTGATGCAGTCTATGCCTGATTTTGCAAAAAGGTGTGCAACTTTCCACACTTCTCTGTACAGACGGTGGATTTTGTAGTATCCTAAAGAAAAGAATCAGAAGGAGGAAATCGGTATGATTGCAAAAGGAGAGCTTGTGCTCGCTCCGGTACAACAGCAGGACCTTGTGTTTTTGATGCAGAGTGGTACACAGGAGTGGCGCGGGGAGTATCAGGCTGCACAGATGACTTCCCTAATGCAGCTTGAGCAGGAGCTGGCACAAGGAAAGCTGTTCTGCAAAAATCTTTGGACACTGGTGGTTTTTCTGGAGGAGCAGCCGGTGGGTGTCGTGAGCGTTCACTTTGTACGGGAAGGTCTGGTGCGTCTGGAGATTCAGCTGGCAGGCTCCTGCCAAGGTCGAGGATTGGGCAGCACCGTTTTGCGTTTGGTGCGGGACTACCTGCTGGAAAATGAGCCGGTGGTCCGGTTGGAAGCTGAGACCGATGTGGAAAACGTTGCGGCACAGAAGATGCTTGAGCGCTGCGGCTTCCACGCAGAGGGTGTACTGGGACGCTACCGCTTTCATCATGGACGCTACCATGACTGTTATCTATACAGCTATTTAAAGGATTAGATTGCAGTCAGCCTGTACGACTAAAATCGTGCGGGCTTTTCTTTTGGGACGAAAAAAGGAAAAATAAAAAGAAACGATGAAAAAAGGTTTGTAAAACAGAGAAAAAACGCTATAATAAAAGAACGACAAACTCAAGAAAAAGGAGAAGATGTATGGCAAAAGCAGTTTTATCCGAACAAGCAGCGGCATCCACACAAAATATCTATCAGCTCGATGGAAAGGTGCCGCTCCTCAAGGCAATCCCCTTCGGGCTTCAACACATCCTTGCCATGTTTGTGGCAAACCTGACTCCGATTACCCTGATTGGAGCAGCCTCCGGTCTGGACCATGCGCAGATTGCAGTTCTGCTGCAAAATGCGATGTTCGTTGCAGGCATTGCAACCCTCATCCAGCTGTATCCCATCTGGAAGATTGGTTCCCGCCTGCCGGTCGTTATGGGTGTCAGCTTTACCTTTGTGACCATCCTCAGCTATGTAGGTACAACCTACGGTTACCCGACGGTGATGGGAGCGGTGCTGATTGGCGGCTTGATCGAGGGAACACTGGGTCTGCTGGCAAAGTACTGGAGAAAAATCATCACACCGGTTGTGGCAGCGTCGGTGGTAACCGCCATCGGTTATTCCCTTTTCACCGTTGGAACCCGTTCCTTCGGCGGAGGATATACGGAGAATTTTGGTTCCCCTCAAAACCTGCTGCTCGGTACGATTACGCTGGTGGCATGCCTGCTGTTCAATATCTTTGCAAAAGGCTACTGGAAGCAGCTTTCGGTGCTGGCAGGTCTTATCATCGGCTATCTGGTTGCACTTGCCATGGGTATGGTAGACCTCAGCGGCATCTTTTCGGGCGGTTATCTTTCGCTGCCTCGTCTTCTGCCGTATTTTCCTGAGTTTAACATCGGTGCAATCGCTTCGGTCACCATCATCTTCATGGTGTCCGCCGCAGAAACCATCGGCGATACCACCGCGGTGGTGTCGGGCGGGCTGGGCAGAGAAATCCAGACCAGCGAAATCAGCGGTTCGCTTGCCTGCGACGGTTATGCCAGCGCCATTTCGTCGCTGTTCGGCTGTCCTCCGGTGACCTCCTTCAGCCAGAACGTAGGCTTAGTCAACATGACCGGCGTGGTCAACCGCTTTACCCTGATGACCGGCGCCGTCTGCATGATGCTGGCAGGTCTGCTGCCACCGGTGGGCAACTTCTTTGCCAGCCTGCCGGAGTCGGTGCTGGGCGGATGTACTTTGATGATGTTCGGAACCATCATGGTCAGCGGAATCCAGATGATTTCCAAAGCAGGCTTCTCCCAGAGAAACGTCACCATCGTGGCGCTGTCACTGGCGGTAGGAATCGGCTTTACCTCCGCAAGTGAAATGGACATCTGGAGAATCTTCCCGCAGGTCATCCAGGATGTCTTTTCGGCAAACTGTGTAGCAGTGGTATTTGTAATGTCCATCCTGCTCAGCGCCCTGCTGCCAAAGGATATGGAAATCAAACGCGACGTCAATGCAAAATAATTCCAGCAAAAAAGCTCAGGCACTTCAAAAGTGCCTGAGCTTTTTACATAGCAGGTTATTCTTCTGCGGGAAGTTTCTCCTCCTGTTGCCGGGGAACTTGAGAGGTGTACTGAAAATCCGACAGGATAAAGCTGGCATCCTGCTCGGGACATTCGATGCGCAGAAGAGCCAGCGTCTGCTCCTCCAGCACGACCGAGCAGCTGCCGCCTTCCTGAATCGGGAAGGTCAAACGAAAGGAGCTTTCCTCCGGTTCTATCTGAATCTGCTGCTCGTCCAATCCATCTGACAGCTGCCCAAGAATCTGCATGAACAGTCCGGCTCCCGACTGGGAGAGCAACTGCTGACTGGAGAGGTCGCAGCTCATCCCCTTCCATGCAAGGCTCGTCTTGCCCTCGCTTTGCCGAATCTCAAAGCCGTCCAGGGAAGGAGGAGAGAAGAATCGCAGAGAAGATTCCCCGATAAAGCTCTGTGAAAAGAGCGACTGTGCGCGAAAATCGCCGCGTTGCAGCTGCACGGTGCAGCTGATGCCGCCGGAAAGGTCGGAGGACAGACGATTGAGGTCGGGAGCGCTTTCTTTTTCCTGGCGCAAAAAGAGGATGCCGCCGATGATGACAGCCAGCAGCGCCAGAACGAGCAGCAGCTTTTTGATACTAAAAAAACGGGACAATGTTTGCAGCATAAAACCGCCTCCTGAAAAGATGTCAGCGGATGCAAACTGTCCCGTTTTTCATTGGAATATTTTTAACGGATATGTTCTTTGAGCAGCTCTCCCAAGTCCTTTAGAATGTCGTCCGGCTGCATATAGTATTCCGACAGGCGCTGTACACAGCGGTCGGCAGCAGCTCCGTGCAGGTAGGCAGCACAGACGGCAGCATCAAACGGCTCCATCCCCTGGCTGACCAGAGAAGCCAGAATACCGGTCAGAACATCCCCGCTGCCGGCTTTAGCAAGTCCCGGGTTGCCGGTCTGGTTGATGAAGGTCCGTCCGTCCGGGGAGGCGATGATGGTGTGCGCTCCCTTGAGCAGGATGATGGATTTGAGCTGGGCGGCAAGCTCCTGTGCGCACAGGACCGGAGCCTTTTGAATCTCGGCTACGCTGGTGCGGCAGATTCTTGCCATTTCGCCAAAGTGTGGGGTCAGGATGACAGGACATTTTGCATCCGATACAATGGATATGTCCATCGCCAGGTTGTTTATGCCATCCGCATCGATGATGACCGGACATTTGGCAAGGTAGAGGACCTCCTCGAGGATGCCGCGCTGCCGCTGACCGGTTCCCATGCCGCAGCCGATGGCAACCGCAGAAACGCCGTTGAGGGCGCTGGCAACGTCGGCAGCCGTTTCGATAAAGCAGAAAGGAGAGTGAACCAGGTGCATGGCTACGATGGGATAAATCGCCTGTGGAACGGCGGTGACCACATATCCTGCACCGCTGCGCAGGGCGGCAGTGGAGGATAAAACGGCAGCTCCCGTGCAGCCGATGCCGCCGGAGATGTTGAGCAGCTTGCCGGTCGAGGTCTTGTGCGCGTCCGGCTGACGCTGCGGGATGCGGGAGTAGACATACTCCTCGTCGGCAACAAAGTGGTCAAACGGAATCTTTTCATATGCCAGCGGGTCGATTCCGATGGAGCCCAAGGTGACCTGACCGAGCTGTGGAAGATATTTAGGCAGCAGGTGAGCGGTTTTGTAGCTGTCGAATGCGATGGTGAAATCGGCGTTGACTGCATCCTGCGCCGCTTCACCGGTGTCACAGTTGATGCCGCTGGGAACATCCAGCGAGAATACAGCGGCGATAGCAGAATTGATTTTTTCGGTGATCTGGCGGCGGCGCACATCCATCTCGCCGTGGAATCCGCTGCCGTAGATGGCATCGACAATCACATCCACCTGCTCGAGCGCTTCGTTGACCGCCTCGGGCTGCTCCTCAAAGGAAAAAACAGGCAGCTCCATCGAGCGGGCAAGGTGCAGCATACGGGCGGCATCATCGGTTTTTGGTTCGCCTTCGGTCAGCACGATGGTGACGGCAGCTCCCTGCTCGGCAAGCTTTCTGGCGACGACAAAGCCGTCCCCGCCGTTGTTTCCTTTTCCGCAGAAAACGATGCAGTTCAAATCACTGACATCGTGCAGCGTCTGAAGGATGAAATTGGCAGCCGCACAGCCGGCGTTTTCCATCAGGCGCAGGTAGCTCATCTGATATTGGATCGAATTTTGCTCGATCTGTTTCATCTGTTTGGAGGTTACGATCCTCATACAGTCATATCCTTTCTATACTGAAATCATGCTTGGCAGCACGAATTGTTCTCATTCAAATTATAGCAAGTTTGCACCGGGCGCACAAGCGTATTTTGACAGAATAAGAAAGAAAACCGGGCAGATTTTTACAGATGATTTTACAGGGGCTTGACAGCTGTGATTTTGGCAGACAGAATATACTCTCCCACCGTCAATTCGCCTCCCCATTTGCGCTCATATTCGGGGGAGACCGGTTGGGTCACGATTTGAATTTCAGAAAATCCGCAGCGGGAAATCATCTTTTCCAGTTCTTCGACCGAAGAAGCTCCCGACACTCAGCAGGCGTGCATCTTTTCGTCGGCAAGGATTTCCTGCGGCAGCTCCTTCATGATGACAATATCGGAGATACCGATGCGTCCGCCCGGTTTGAGTACCCGGAAGATTTCACGGTAGACGCGGGGTTTGTTGGAGGAAAGATTGATGACACAGTTGGAGATGACCACATCGGCGGTGTTGTCGGCAATGGGCAGATTTTCGATTTCTCCCAGACGAAATTCCACATTGCGAAAGCGGTTTTCTTTGGCAAGGCGGCGGGAGAGGGAAAGCATTTCGTAGGTCATATCGACACCGATGACCTTTCCGCGCCTGCCGGTCAGATGGGATGCCAGAAAGCAGTCGAAGCCGGCTCCGCTGCCAAGGTCTACGACCACCTCGCCCGGCTGTACCGAAACGATGCGGAAGGGGTTCCCGCACCCCAATCCGAGGTTGGATTCTTCGGGAGCAAGGGCGATTTCCTCCGGGGTGTAGCCGATGCTCTGGCTGACAGCGGTGCTTTCGCGGGAGGAGAGGATGGTGTCCTCCTTATTTAAGGCGATGTCGGAATAACTTTTCACAAGCAGTTGGTTGGGATGGTTCATTTTTGTTCTCCTTTCGGTAATCCTTTTGATTGTACCATAAACCTGCCCTTTGCGGCAATGTGCGCGGGCAGGGTGTGGGGAAATTTTGTGGAAAATCGCAGAAATTTGTGAAAAAACAAAAGAAGCACCCATTTACCACTTGAAACCGACCACAAGTTGTGTTATCCTAAAAAACATCCAGAATAAATTGCATAAAAACGCAAGGAACAGGTCCAGTAGCATCTTGAAAGCAAGCTGTCCGACAGAGAGCGTCCGTCACAGGCTGAAAGCGGCGCAGACAGACAAGGGTGTGAACCTTCACCTGGGAGCGGTCCTTTTGAAACAGCAGTAGAAAGGAACGGAGGGCACCGTTATCTGCACAATGAAGCTGCCGGTCCGGTTGGACCGGAAGATGGGTGGTACCGCGGAAAGTTACCTGGCTTTTCGTCCCAGACGTCACGAAGGCGTCGAGGGGCGGAAAGCCTTTTTTATGCGCAAAAACTGTATTGATGAAAGGAATGACAGAGAATGAAGGAGCAGTTGGAAGCAATCGCAAAAAAAGCGTTTGAAGAGCTTGCACAGTCTCAGGACCTGAAGGCTCTGGACGCTGTTCGAGTAAAATATCTTGGAAAAAAAGGTGAGTTGACTGCCATCTTAAAGCAGATGGGCAAGCTGTCTGCGGAGGAAAGACCGGTCATCGGTCAGCTGGCAAACCAGGTCAGAGGCGACATCGAGGAAAAACTGGAGCAGACCAAATCGGAGCTGGAAAATAAGATGCTCGACCTGCGTCTGGCTACCGAAACGCTGGACGTTACCCTGCCGGGCAAAAAGAATGTCATCGGCAAAAGACATCCGCTGACGGTGGTGCTCGACGAGCTCAAAGAAATCGTCATCGGCATGGGCTTTGAGATTGCACAGGGTCCCGAGGTCGAGCTGGACTACTATAACTTTGAAGCACTCAATATCCCAAAGGACCATCCGGCGCGCGACACACAGGACACCTTCTACATCAACGACAACGTTGTTTTGAGAACACAGACCTCCCCAATCCAGATCCGCGTTATGGAAAACCAGAAGCCGCCAATCCGCATCCTGGCTCCGGGTCGTGTGTACCGTGCAGACGAGGTGGATGCGACCCACTCCCCTCTGTTCCATCAGGTAGAGGGTCTGGTGGTAGATAAAAACATCACCATGGCAGACCTGAAGGGTACCCTGGAGGTGTTTGTTAAAAAACTGTACGGCGAGGATACCGTTGTTCGTTTCAGACCGCACCACTTCCCATTCACTGAGCCTTCTGCCGAGCTGGACGTTCAGTGCTTCCACTGCCACGGCGAGGGATGCAGCCTGTGCAAGGGCGAGGGCTGGATTGAAATCCTCGGCTGCGGAATGGTACATCCAAAGGTACTGACCAACTGCGGCATCGACCCGGAGGAATACAGCGGCTTTGCGTTCGGTATGGGTCTGGAGCGTATGGTTATGATGCGCTACAACATCGACGACCTGCGCCTGTTCTATGATAACGACATCCGCTTCCTCAACCAGTTCTAATCAAACGGCTGGAAAAGCGTTTCTTTTAAAAATCATTCATACTGCAAGATAAAGGAGCTTTTGCCTGCGGCAGTCTGCGGGTAAAGCAAGAAAGGAAGGGTAAATCATGGATCTTTCGATCAGATGGCTGAAAGATTATGTAGATATTGGAGACATCTCCATGCGGGATTTTTCCGAAGCGATGAGTATGTCCGGCTCCAAGGTGGAGGGCTGGACCACCGAATTTGAAGATGTAAAAAATGTAGTGGTAGGAAAGATTCTGTCGGTGGAGCCACACCCGGATTCCGACCACCTGGTCATCTGCCAGCTGGATGTTGGGCAGCAGGAGCCGGTCCAGATTGTCACCGGAGCCTCCAATGTCCATGTAGGCGATATGGTTCCGGCAGCTCTGCACAAATCCCAGCTGCCAAACGGAGTCAAAATCACAAAGGGTAAGCTCAGAGGCGTGATGTCCAACGGCATGATGTGCTCGATTGCAGAGCTCAATCTGACCAAAGGGGATTTTCCGTACGCTGCCGAGGACGGCATCTTCCTGCTGCAGGAGGACTGCCAGGTAGGACAGGACATTGCTTCTGCCATCGGCTGCAACGACACCTGTGTGGAATTTGAAATCACCCCAAACCGCCCGGACTGCCTGTCGGTGCTGGGTCTGGCAAGGGAAGCTGCTGTTACCTTCGGCAAAGAGTTGAAGATGCACACTCCGCAAGTCAAAGGCTGCGGCGGCGACATCCACGACTATCTGTCGGTAGAGGTGCGCAACCCACAGCTGTGCCCACGCTATACCGCAAAGGTCGTGAAAAATGTTAAAATCGGTCCGTCCCCGCGTTGGATGAGAGAGCGTCTGCGCGCCAGCGGTGTTCGTCCAATCGACAACATCGTTGACATCACAAACTATGTCATGCTCGAGTACGGACAGCCGATGCACGCCTTTGACATCGAGTATGTCAAAGACCACAAGATTATCGTCCGCAATGCTGTTTCCGGCGAAACGATTCAGACGCTCGACGGAGTGGACAGAACCCTCAGCGAGGATATGCTGGTGATTGCCGACAGCGAAAAGGCAAGCGCAGTAGCGGGCGTCATGGGCGGCGAGCACAGCGGCATCAATGAAAACACCCACACCGTTGTCTTTGAGTCCGCCTGCTTCAAGGGCAGCTCGGTGCGTATCACCGCCAAAAAGCTGGGCATGAGAACCGAATCCTCCGGTCGTTTTGAAAAAGGCTTGGATGCACAGAACTGTCTGCCGGCAGTGATGCGTGCCTGCGAGCTGGTCGAGCTGCTGGGAGCCGGCGAAGTAGTGGACGGCGTCATCGACGTGGACAACACCAACTACCAGCCGACCAGAATCCACCTGGATGCAGACTGGACCAACCGCTTCCTGGGCACCGACATCCCGAAGGAGCAGATGGTTAAAATCCTGACCGACCTGCAATTCCAGATGGAGGGCGATGAAATCATCGTTCCGTCCTTCCGCTCGGATGTAGAGCACAAGGCAGACATTGCAGAGGAGATTGCCCGCTTCTACGGATACAACAACATCCCGACCACCATCGCAAAGGGAAGCCCGGAGGGTGGCTACAACGAGTACCAGAAATTTGAAAGAGTGGTCAACCAGAATATGCTGGCACAGGGAATGTATGAAATCATGACCTACTCGTTTGTTAGCCCGAAGCAGTATGATAAAATCAGACTGCCAAAGGATGACCCGAAGCGCCAGTCGGTGGTCATCCGCAATCCGCTCGGCGAGGACACCAGCATCATGCGCACCAATGCTATTCCGTCGATGATGGATATTCTGTCTAAAAACTACAACAACCGCAACGGCGCGGTTTCTCTGTACGAAATCGGCAATGAGTACATTCCGGTCGAAGGTGAGCTGCTGCCGGACGAGGTGCCAAACCTGGTGCTGGGAATGTATGGGGACGACAAGGACTTCTTCACCCTCAAAGGAGTGGTGGAAAACCTGCTGGACACTCTGGCAATCCGCGAGTATGATGTGGATGCCAAGTCCGACGACCCGACCTTCCATCCGGGACGCTGCGCAGTTCTCTCCAAGGATGGAGAAGAATTTGGCATCATCGGGGAGGTTCATCCGCTGGTTTGCGCAAACTATGGCATCAATACCCGCGTCTATGTGGGCAAACTCAAACTCAGAAAGCTGTTTGCCATGATGGATATCCAGCGTTCTTACGTTCCAATGCCAAAATTCCCGGCTTCCACCCGCGACCTTGCACTGCTGTGCGACGATGCACTGCCGGTGATGACAATGGAAAAGGCAATCAAAGCCGCTGCCGGAAAGATTCTGGAGAAGATCGAGCTGTTCGACGTTTACAAAGGAAGCCAGATTGCAGAAGGTAAGAAGAGCGTTGCCTTCAATATCAGTATGCGTGCTTCCGACCGTACCCTCACCGACGAGGAGGTCAACGGCGCGATGAGCAAAATCCTCAAGGCACTCGAGGAGCTGGGCGCACAGATTCGTTCCTAATGTGACAGAGAGGATGCAGAGCAAGGCATCCAATCAGAAGTATCAATATCTGTTTTATGAAAACAACAGGAAGGCTTCCCGCAGGGAAGCCTTCCTGTTTATCCAAGTCCAATTAAAAGGATGGGTGCAGCGTTGCCATAACATCCATAATCGAGCAGAAAAATTGTTTTACATGAGATGATTTGTTCATAGCAGTATGGTAGAATGATGATGAGAAATTGGAATTGTGCTACGGTGATAACATGAAAAAATTAGAAATAGCTTTTACAGATACAAGCGAAAAAGTTGTGATTGATGAAACTGCATTGATTATAGCTATTCGTAACAAAACTACACCCGATGGCTTAACCGAGAGTTTTATATTAGATTTTGATGAGGACTTGCCAGATAAATTATTGAAATATCCTCTGATGTTTTATATCTATGATGATTTACCAATCTTAAAATTATATAGGAGCGTATATATTTCCTCGTATCAATGGATAAATTAGAGCAATGTAACTTCCATTGAACAGATAAACTGAATCCACTTGGCTGCGCTGTTGCTCCTGATGCGCCAACGTCGCTTTTATCATGGAAAATGCAAGCGCCGGTTTGTTGGGAGAAGTATTTTTCCAGAGTGATGTTATCTCACGAATGGCACTGATTTTGTTTTTTCAGCTTGTCTTGTGGAAGAGGAGCTGGCGAGATTTTGGGAATACAACCATCCGCTCAATCGGGAAAATGAAGATGGAACGAAAGGAGAAAGCAAGAATGCTGATTTTAGAATTTGAGGAACACCGGACCAACGAAGAAGGAAAAGAAATTTTTGAAAGCTGCGACTGGTGGAAGGAGCTGGTGAGCAGAGCAGCACAGGACGCCGACCGCTTTGAGGTGCGCTGCTGGGAGGACGAGCAGGAGGGAATTGCCTTTGGACAGCAGTACGGTCAAAAGCAGGAGAGCAGCACCAAAGAAATCGTTTTTGCCGGAGAGTTGACCGGGCAGGCGCTGTCTGCGCTGGTCGGTGACTGTGTGGGAGCAGACGGGGTTTTAAAATATTTTACCTTGAATCTGTACGCAGGAGGAAAGCTGCTCTTTAGCAGCTCGCATTACGGCTCGGAGATTTACTGGATGAAGGACAGCTTTGCTGAAATCGGATTTTTGATGATGCTGACAAAAAAATATCCGCTCATCAAAGGCTTTGATAAGCGGTAAACAAACAAGGTCGATTCCAGAAAGGAATCGACCTTGTTTTATGCGTTGGTTTTTTGGGTGTAGCGGGAAAAGATGAGCGAATCTATCGCGGCAGAGTAGCCTTCGGAATCAAACCCGAGTTTTTGCAGCAGAGCGATGCTGGCTGCGTTTTCCTGCTCAACGCAGCAGACCATTTCCCGCTGCGGGTAGAGCTGATGGAGCCGTTCTGTCAAAGCAGACAACAGTTCAAAGGCAAAGCCCTGTCGATGAAAGTGATAGGAGATGGTGTAGCCCAAGGTGATGGTTGGGGCTGCAAGAGAAAGGAAGAGGTCACCTACTAAAAGGTTATCCTCCTTGCGTGCAATGGCAAGATGCTTTTTGCCGTCGTGGCTCAGATCGTCCGCAGAGGAAGAGCGGGTGAGGTTGAGCAAAGGCTCTGCCTGCCGGAATTGACCGCGCTGCCAGCGAAAGCAACGTTCATCGTTGCGGTAATCCAGCAAGCTTTCCAAGTCCTCCTCTGTAAAATTGCGCAGAACAAGACGTTCGGTGGTCAAAAGTTCCATTTCAATGCCCTCCTCTTCATTGTTGCCTATTTTTTCGGTGCAAAGACACCCCAGCCGTCCATCTCCAGCGCGATGATGTGGGAGCGGGTGTAGTGGATAATGTTGTCCAGCCGCTTCTGCTCGTCTTTCGAGTGCAAGACAAAGGAGATGCCTTCCTTTTTGGCACGACCGGTCCTGCCGATGCGGTGCAGATAGGCGTCGCTTTCCTGCGGGATGTCGTAGTTGAAAACAACCTGGATGTCGCTGACGTCGATGCCGCGGGCAGCTACATCGGTGGCAACCAGAATGTCGATCTCACCAGCTTTGTACTGCTCCATGATTTTGTTTCGCTCCGACTGGCGCATATCCCCGTGCAGGCAGGCGGTGTTTAGCCCTTGGGCGTGCAGCTGCTCGGCGACCATGCCGGTGGTGTACTTGGTGTTGCAGAAAACAATGGCGCGCGACACCTCAAATTGCTTCATCAGCCGCAGGATGATTTCAATTTTCTCACGCCCGATGCACCGGATGCTGTACTGGTCGATCTTCGGTTCGCTGTCCTGCACCGGCAACACGGTGATTTCCTCCGGGTCACGCTGGTACAGCCAGCCGATGTCCATGACCTCGCGGGAGATGGTGGCAGAAAACATACACATCTGCTTGAGTCCTTTTAAGCTGTCCAAAATCTTGCGGACATCCTTGTAAAAGCCCATGTCCAGCATCTTGTCCGCCTCGTCGAGGACCGCCATGTTCACCTTGCTTAAAACGACCGAACGGTGCTGCATCAAATCCAGCAGACGTCCGGGTGTGGCAACCAGAATCTGTGCGCCTTTTTTTAGCTGCTGCTTCTGTTTTTCCATCGACTGCCCGCCGTAGACCACCACCGTGCGCAGCTGCGGCAAAAACTGGGTCAGCTGGCGCAGGTCGTCACAAATCTGGGTGGCAAGCTCGCGGGTAGGCGCCAGGATGATTGCCTGCACGTCGGAAGAATCGGTGTCCACCCGCTGAATCAAAGGAATACCAAAGGCACAGGTCTTGCCGGTGCCGGTGGGTGCCTTTGCAATGACGTCCCGTCCCGTTAGCATCGGCGGGATTGCTTTGCTCTGCACTTCGGTCATCTGTTGAAAGCCCATCTGCTCGACCGCCTGTAAGATAGCGGCATCGACGGGCAAAGAGGAAAAGAGGTTTTGCTCCATAATAATTTTTTTACCCTCCAAAGCTTTCAGTCATAATCTTTTGCTCGTTTTGTAGTATAATGCTATTATACCATAAAAAGGAAGATTTTGCACGGGCTTGGGAAAATAGAACGTTTCTATACGAAAAAGGAAGGATAAATCCCGATGGATGAAGGAAAGGAAAAGGAAAGACGGATGGAAGAAGTGCAGGAGCAGATGACGGCAAAGCGGATTTTGTACCGCAAGAAGGACAGCAGCTGGTTTGGAAGCGATTACAATGTCAACCTCTACCAGGGGTGCCCGCATGGGTGTATCTATTGCGACAGCCGCAGCGAGTGCTATGGGGTGGAGCATTTTTCACAGGTGCGGGCAAAGCGGGATGCGCTGGATTTGCTGCAAAAACAGCTGGCATCCTGCCGAAAAGGAGGTATGGTGGCAACCGGTTCAATGTCCGACCCATACAATCCGCTGGAAGAAAAACAAAGACTAACCCGCGGGATGCTGACTTTGCTGCTTCGCTACTCCTTTGGAGTCAGCATTGCCACCAAAAGCAGCCTGGTGGAGCGGGACATCGACCTGCTGGAGCAAATCAAAGGGTATGCGCCGGCGCTGGTTAAGCTCACCATTACCACACCGCATGACCGTCTGGCAGAACAGCTGGAGCCGCACGCACCCTCCTCCTCCCGGCGACTGCAAACGCTGGAACGTCTGCGCGCACGGGGAATCTTTGCAGGCGTGCTGCTGATGCCGGTCCTTCCCTTTTTGGAGGACAATCCGAAGGACATTCGTCTGCTGGTCGAGCGGTGTGCGCAGGCAGGAGCAAAATTTATCTACCCTTATTTTGGAGTGACCCTGCGGGACCGGCAGCGGGAATATTTTTTGGAGTGCCTGGAAAAAAGCAGACAAGATGTTCGGAAAAAATATCTGGTGTTGGGTGAGCAGTATGACAACCGCTGCCCGAATGAAAAAGAGCTGTGGCAGGTGTTTTGTGAGGAATGCAAAAAGTACGGCATCCTGTGGCGGATGGAGCAGATCATCACAGCTTCTAAAGAGCCGTATCAAAACGAACAGCTTTGCCTTTTTCGGTAGCAAAACAGGGAGGACGCATCCGATGCGTCCTCCCTGTTTTTTTCAGAATAGATAGTTTAGCGCAGTCTGCCTTTGCTGTTGGTATTGGAATTCCCACGCTGGATGAAGTAGCCGATGGCAACCCCGATAAAGGCAATCATAATATAGGTGACCCAAAACGGCCACACGCTGCTGTCGTAGAACAGGAAAATGGTGGGCAAAAAAAGAAGAGCGACCAGAATTGGGTAATGCAGGTGCAGACCGTTTTCTCTTCCGCACAGGATGCCGCAGATCAGGCAAACCAGCGGGAAAAGGACAAAGAGGGTCAGCGACATCAGGGTGACCGAGTCGAAGCCGAAGAAGAGGATCGGCGCGCCCAAAAAAGCGGTCAGGGTGACGATGGAGCAGTCCACCAGTTTCTTTGGATTTTTCATAAGCAAAGGGTTCTCCTTCCAGATTGATGCAGTTGTTGGTGTAACTTTCAGTATACCATATCTGCACCATCCTTTCAACTGCTGCATATTGCAGCAAGGAAGTTCATACCATTGGATAGACACAAATCTGCACGGACAGACGGCAGCACAGGCAAAACAGCCGGCTCTGACCGCTGCCGGAAAAGGAAAGAGAGGTCATTGGTATGGAATGTAATGCAATCAGGCAGGCAGTCTGCGCAAATGAGGTGGTGTATGATTCGGTCGTGGAAGTTCCGCTGGAAAACGATGTCATCCTGCCGGATTATTGTCCCGATATTGTCAAGGTTCTAAAATGCACAGTGAACGCCTGCGTATCTTCGACCCAGGTGCAGGGCAGGCAGATGACCCTGGAAGGGATGTGTACCGTCCATCTTTTGTATCTGGGCGAGGACAGTGCAGGTTCCTCTTTGCAGCTGCGCAGCATCGACACCCGAATGCCGTACAGCAAAACGGTCGATTTAAAGGGAGAAGCCCAGCGGCTGCTGGTGCTGGCACAGATGGATTCCTCCTACTGTAACTGCCGTGCAGTCAGCAAAAGAAGGCTGGAGCTAAAGCTCTCTTTAAGCCATCGGGTGTGCGCACTCAGCGCCGGGGAGCAGCAGCTGATTGGAGATAGCGCAGAGGATACCCAGCAGCCACAGGGTTTGCAGCTGCGCAAACGGATGCTCGAACAGTGCTGCTTTGTTGCCCAGCCGCGGGAGATCATCGACATCCGTGAAGAGCTGGAGCTGGGTGGGTCAAAGCCGGCAGTGCGCAGCATGATTTCTTCGCGCGGATGTGCGGTGATGAGCGACCACAAGCTGATTTCCGGGAAAATCGTGACCAAGGGTGAGCTGCGCATTACCGTGCTGTACAATGGAGAATCCTCCACCGAGGAGGGCGCACAATCGGAAAAGGAAAACATCCAGCAGATGGATTTTGTTTTGCCCATCAGTGCGGTCATTGATGCGCCCGGAGCGGACGATGGCTGTCTTTGCCTGGCAGATTACAGCCTGTGCGAGCTGGAAATTTCACCAAAGTTGGACCAAAATGGGGAAAACACCCTCTTCGAGCTGGAAGCAAAGGTCAGCGCTACTGCGCAGGTCTGTCGGATTCAACAGGCGCAGGTAGCGGATGACTGTTATTCCACCCGCTACGAGTGCGAGGGTCAGCTGCGCCCCTTAAGCTTTCTGGAGTCGATGCAGCCGGTGGAGGAAAGTTGCCTTTATAAGGGAGAAGTTGAGCTGCCGGAAGGGGTGGAGGAAATTTTGTCCGGCTGGGGTCAGGTCAGCGGCAGTGCCGTCCGCTTTGAGGAGCAGGAGGGGAAACAGACGGCAGTCCTTCAGGTCAATCTGGATTTGTGCCTGCTGGCGCTGGATGCCGACGGAAGTATTCAGTTTTATAACAAGACCGAGCAGATGGAATGTCCGTTTGCAGCAGGCGCAGGGGACGACAGTCGGCTGCTGTTTTGCCCGCAGCTGACGGTGGTGGGATTTGACTACAACCGAACAACCGCCAATCTTGCGGTGCGCTGCGAGGTGCAGGTGCGCGGGATGCTCTGCCGTTTAAAGCGGTGTAATCTGCTGGAGGAGGTAACGGTGGATGAAAGCAAACCGATCGAGCATGAGCAGGATTGTTCGCTGACCATCTACTATGCGGATGCCGGAGAAACGCTGTGGGAGATTGCAAAGCGCTACCATACGGCGATGCAGTCGGTGCTGGAAGCCAACAGTCAGCTGGAACTTTCCCCGCAGGCGGGAGTGTCCAAACGGGAGATGCTGCTGATTCCGATTTTATCCCATTAGGTCATGGGTGCAGCCAATCAAAAGGAGGGAACGCTTTATGGATAGCCGCAATATCTACAACGACATCGCCCAGCGCACAGGCGGTGATATTTATATCGGGGTGGTCGGACCGGTGCGCACCGGAAAATCCACCTTTATCAAGCGATTTATGGAGGATTTGGTGATTCCAAACATCGAAGGGGAATTTGTCAAGGAGCGGGCGGTCGATGAGCTGCCGCAGTCGGCAGCGGGCAGGACCATCATGACCACCGAGCCGAAATTTATCCCCGAGGATGCGGTGAGCATTGAATTGGAGCAGAACGCAAGGCTCAATGTCCGCATGATCGACTGTGTGGGGTACATCGTGCCAAGTTCGCTGGGATACATCGAAAACGAGCAGCCGCGCATGGTGATGACCCCGTGGTTCGATGAGGAAATCCCGTTCAATATGGCAGCGGAGATCGGCACACAAAAGGTCATCCAGGAACATTCCACCATCGGGCTGGTGGTGACGACCGACGGCTCCATCAGCGAAATCCCGCGGGAGGAGTACGAGGAAGCAGAGGAGCGGGTCATCCGGGAATTGCAGGAGCTGAAAAAGCCGTTCGCGGTGCTGCTCAACTGCCAGCAACCGCACAGTTCTGCTGCGAGGGAGCTGGTCGAACAGATGCAGCAGAAGTACGGCGTGCCGGTGCTGGCGGTCAACTGCCTGGATTTGAGCGAATCGGACATCCGGCAGGTGCTGTCCAATGTTTTGATGGAATTTCCGGTCAAGGAGATCAAGGTCAATATCCCGCGATGGATTTTGTCGTTGGAGCAGGGACACTGGCTCAAATCGGCTTTGTATGACGCCATCTGCCGCAGCTGCGGACAACTGCACCGCATCAGCCATGTTGCCGCACAGCTGGAGCAGATTGAAGAATGTGAGCAGATCCAGCGCGCACAGATTACCGGTATGGATTTGGGACACGGCAAGGTGATGCTTTCCATCACAGTGAAGCCGAATCTGTTCTATGATATTTTAGGTGAGGCAACCGGTCTGGAGATAGGCGGAGAGGAAGGTCTGCTGCCCTGCCTGTGCGAACTGGCACAGATGAAACGGGAATATGATAAGGTCAAAGGCGCTTTGGAGGAGGTAGCGGCTACCGGATATGGAATCGTGATGCCGTCGCTGGAGGAGCTGACCCTGGAGGAGCCGCAGATTGTCAAGCAGGGTGGACGGTATGGTGTGCGGCTGAAAGCATCGGCGCCTTCCATCCACATGATGAGAGCGGACATCACCACCGAGGTCAGCCCGATTGTCGGCAGCGAGAAGCAGTCGGAGGAGCTGGTGATGAGCCTGCTGGAGGAGTTTGAAGGCGCTCCGCAGAAGATATGGGAAAGCAACATCTTTGGAAAATCGCTGCATGAGCTGGTCAACGAAGGGCTGCACAACAAGCTCTATCGCCTGCCGGCAGATGCACGCATCCGAATGCAGGAAACCATCGAGAGGATGATCAACGAAGGATGCAGCGGACTCATCTGCATCATCCTGTAAAAGAGGATAGAAAAAAGGACCCGGATGGGTCCTTTTTTTCGGCTTTGCAGCCGCTCGACGGACAAATTTACTGCTTATGACGGTGATCCTGTTGACGCATCAAAGCAAGCGCCTGCTGGGATTTGGTTGAGCCGCCCTGACAGCGCAGACTGCGCTGGATTTGCCGCTGCATCCGCTTGGGATTGTGTACCGCATGGGGACGTTTGGCATCCACCGGAGGGCTAAAGCGCAGCTGGTGGTAATGTTCCAGCAGATAGACGTAGACCTGTGCATCGGTAGGCTGTGCGCCGAAGGTCACCTTGGCAGCGGTCAGGAGGTCCTGACCTTTGTGCGGTTGTCGGCGCTCAAAGATACCTACCCAAAATGGGTCCTCAAAGAATACGGTGAAGCTGCTTTGGATTTTGTCCATGTCGATTCCTCCTAAAAAAATTCCATTCGGAGGGACAACCTTAGGAGGCAGGTTACTGACAGGCGGGACAGCCGCCTGTGCCCGGACTACCGACCGGACTGTGTTTTTTCCGAAGGGACAAGGTGTGTGCCCGTACGCCTTGTCTGTATGATGATTGTTTGGGCAAATTCAGTATAAAAAATTTCTCGAACTTTTGCAAGCAAACGAGGAGTATTTTAGAAATATAAAATGAGGGAGGGTCGTTTTGATTTTTAAACCCTTTACAGGTCATGTTCAATCATCCCAGCAAAGTGGAGTGCTGTCGATAGTTTTTTTATTTTGTCGCATTGCGAAGAAGAAACGAGAAATTTTCCTGCTTGCATTTTTGTAAAAAATGGGGTATAATAAAATGAATACAGCAACAGCAGGGAGGTGCGCAGGATGAAACAACCGGGGACCAAGAGCATAGCGGTCAACCGAAAGGCAAGACATGATTATTTTGTTCAGGAAACCTATGAGGCAGGCATCGAGCTGTTTGGCACCGAGGTCAAATCGCTGCGCTTAGGACAGGTCAATCTGAAGGACAGCTGGTGCGACATCCAAAACGGCGAGCTGTTCATCAAACAGATGCACATTTCCCCTTATGAAAAGGGAAATATCTTCAACCGTGACCCTATCCGTCCCAGAAAGCTGCTGATGCACAAACGGGAGATTCTCAAGCTCTACGGCACCTTAAAGCAGGAGGGCTTGACGCTGATTCCGCTTTCCCTCTACTTCAAAAACGGCAGGGTAAAGGTGGAACTGGGTCTGTGCAAAGGTAAAAAGCTGTATGACAAGCGCGACGATCTGGCAAAGCGCGATGCAAAACGGACCATAGACCGGGCGTTGAAGGAACGGGTCCGTTAAAAATCTCTACCATACGGGGGCGTACAGGCTTTCGACGGGGATTTTGAAGTATGTCAAGCGAGCAGAGGCGGGCACCTCTATAAAAGTCCATGTTTATTAAATATAAACGCTAAAAATAACGTTACAACCGTAAATTTCAACAAAGAAATGGCGGTTGCTGCTTAATTAAAAGCAGCTGTCCGGCTGAGGAGGACCACGGCTTTAGTTTGGGCATTATGAAGTGGTGAACGTCAGGCAGGAGTGTCTTGTACTGCCGATGAATAAAAGTCTACCGAACGGATGTGCTTGTTTGCCGGTGCATCCGTAAGGGAAACTGCTCTTTCGAGCAAAAACGGTAAACTGCGCTCGGAGAAAGATGTATGGATGGATTTTCGGACAGGGGTTCAATTCCCCTCGCCTCCACCAACCTAAAAACCTCAACAAATGGCTTGATCATGCGATTTGTTGAGGTTTTCTTTTTGCTGTTTTTGAGGGTTGAAAGTGGTTTGATGGTGGTTTTTGGAGTTGCTCAACAAATCATCGAATCTATCCTGAATCATTTGAGCAGTTAAACTGGTGTCGCCCTGCATCTTGTGTCCGTATATTCCGAAGGTGTCCATATTTTTTGAGTGCCCGCCTAGTGATTTTACAAGCCCTTCCGGCAGGGATTGGAGAGCAGAAAAGCCAGTGTGCCGCAGCTCATAGGGGGAGACATACTGGATGTCGTTGCACTTACAAAAAGATACAAAATGTTTCCTGTATCTGTTTTCATCGAATCCAGGGAAGAGAGAATCTCCATCAGATAGAGCGCAGAGCGCATCCCAGCAAGCGCAAGCAAGCGGTGGCATCGGAACGGCTCGCACGCTGTTCTCGTTCTTGCCTTGCGTCTCGTCTTTGTATACATTGATAGAGCGGCGCAAGCGGATTATGTTTCCGAAACGATCTGTTTTTTCTAGCCCTCCAACTTCTCCGGGACGGAGGGCACAAATCACCTGTAAGCGCCAACCATACACATAAGGCTCCAAAACGCGCTTGTTATATCGCACGGTAGTATCAATCGCAAAAAGTTTTTGCAAATCATCCGGCTGTAAGATTTCTTTTTGTGGACGTTTGGCACTTTTTGGAATATCAATATCTTCCAAGCGAAGCTGCGTAATTCGACACTTTCGGCAAAATTTAAGGAAAGAGGATAAATCGGATTGGATATTTTTTAATGTTTTTTGAGCTAAATGACGTTGCGTGTACGCATGATTGATTACTCTCTGCATGGCTGCTATATCAAGGTCGATGATTTGGCAGTCGCCTATTACAGGCAAGATGTTCCGGCGGAATCTTCCTTCTGCCGGCTCAAAGTTCCCTCTCGATGTGCGCGCCTTCAAATCCTCAAAGTACACAGGGTACACTTCCTTCACGCGAGACAGAGGGGAAAGGTTTCCGGTGCAGGATAAGCCTTCCATCTTCTCTTTCCACGCACTGATGGCTGCTGTGATTTCTCGTTCCGCAGTAGTAACTCCCTTTTTCTTGCTGTAAAAGTTTTTCTTGAGATTATTGCAGTACGCAGTTTTCACCCAACGCTGATTTTTTTCGTCCCACACTGGTGGGGATAGTTTTTTCTTTGGCATAAAAAAATACACTCCTTTTATGGTATGCGGTTGCCAGCCCACCAAAGAAGTGTTATAATAACATTGGACATTATATAACGTTTCCTGTTGTGGGAGACAACCTGCCGCTTTCTGTGTTGGCGCACAGAGGGCGGTTCTTTTTTTGTTTTAACTTGAATGTTTTTTCAAATCTTCCAATATCGCTTTTGATCTGCGATATTGTTCAGCAGGTGGAGTTTTGATAAACTCGACTGTTTTATCGTAATTTTCTTTTACAACCTGTTCGATTTCTTCTAACGTCACATGGAAGAATTCTCTTCTGGTATTTATCATATTCAGTTTTTTATCTTCAAAAGCTCGATGCAAGGCTGCTTCCAACTTTGGGGCATCTTCTGAAAAAATCATTGCATGTACATCAAAGTTAAATGGAACAGAAGCATCTCCAAGTTCGTCAACTCGATCCATTGGTTCCAAGCGGCGGGTCATACCAATTTTATATACGTTTTCGCCAAAGGCACCAATATTAGAAATGATATAAACATACCCTGCTTTTTGATTTGCAGCTCGGTAATCAACATTTTCCAGAGATTCCTGAAGCTTTTGAAGTTGCTCTTCCACTTCCTGCTTTTTTTCTAAGAGATTACTTTTCTGTTCTTCTGATAGGTCAGATTCTAGCTGTGTACTTAACTTAGTCAATGCGTTGGAATAATGCTGCTGCTCCTTTACAATATTTTTTCTAGCTTCTTCCAATTCTTTTTGAAGTATTGCTTGTTCTCTTAATTCTTGACGAGCTCGTTTCATTTCTTTTTTTTCATCTTGCTTTTTAAAAGCATATTCAACAGCAAGCCAAAGCTCTTGAAATTTCAAAGAAAGATAATCTTCAGAAAGCTCAACTTTATTGATCTCATTTAACTTATTCAAAGTGTCGAAAGATTTTTGTATTCTAGCCTGCATACTATCCACATTGTTATATTTGACTTTGCTGATAGCATTATCACAGTCAGTATTAAAGCAACGCAAAATCATTTTAATTGTATCGTTTGTCATTTTTCGACCTTCGGATTTGCTGCCATTAACAGTCCAGTTATTGTAATATGAAACGGCTGTTTTATCTTTTACCATAGTTTTTTGTTGATCTCTTATTTTTTCCAAATGATCTTTGTACTCCTCTGAAGTCGCAAAATCGTATTTAGGTTCAAACAGATTAAATGACTAATATAGAATTTCATCATTTAATACAATAATTTCCCTGCTAATTTTCTTTTTCTTTTCTGTTAGGTTAGCAATTTCTTCTAAAAGAGATTCAATTTCGCATTCTTTTTCTTTCTGTTGAGATTCCAGATCCTTGATTTTTTTATTTATCACATCTATATCGTTGTGCTCTGGAAGCAGTTGAACTTCTAAATCCTTAATTTTATTTTGCGTTTTTTCAAGCTCATCTTTTTTTATGTAGCCCAAAAAAGATAAAAGTCCCATATAATCCCCCTCTTTAGTTGACAAACTTTTCCAATCTATTATAATAATGATTAAGGGAAAAGTGTGAATTTAGCGCATGATTTCCTGATAGCCCTGCTCAGAGAACCGGTCTGAGTGGGGCTTTTTTATTAAATTTATGAACCAAAAGAACGAAACCCACGATTCCATTCTTCCTCGCAAAGTTCGTTTAATGATAATATTTTTATATCTCTTCGTTCTAACTGACTGTTAGATAAAATTTCAATTTCATTTAGTGGAACTCCGTTTTGATATTGATATATTTCATATTTCAAACTATTTATACGATTTTCAATAACAGATGAAGTTACGTGGAAAAATTTTGCAAGCTTGCGTTTTACACAATCTAAAGAGGTCAAAAAAGGAAGGCCCTCTAATTCATTTACTAACATCGGAATAAACATTTTATACGGGACAAGAAGCTCGGCTGCCCCCTCATTGGCTTGCCATTCCAAATAGCTGTCTTGGCTTTTTCTAACAGTTTCAAAATTAAAAGCGGTCAAGTGTTCATTTTGATGCAATGCAAAATGAATAAATTCATGAGCACATGAAAAGTTTTGTTCATACTCATTGCGGTTTTTATTTAACATAATAATGTTAGGTGTGGCATTATCTTTTTGGGGAATAAACATGCCCTGAAGGCCTTCTGTTACAAAAGGGACAAAAGCAACTTCTATTTTGTACTTTTCTTTACATAATGCAACAAGATCCAAAGGATACATATTCGTTTCGGCACACAAGAACTTGCGTTCTTCTTCGATTCTTTTATATAAATTATCTTTAGAGTAATAACAAGCCATAAAAAGTCCCCCGATTATTTTTAATGTTTCTTTCGAATTTCTTGAATTGTCTTGATTGCTAATTCTATATCTTTAGCATCAATGCCATTATCTTGAGCGTATTTTGCAAAACTCAGATAAACATTATCAAGATTATAAGAATTTGTGTTAGTTTCTCTATCTAGTAGATAATCGACAGATACATTAAAAAAATCAGCAACCTTAGCAAGCTTATCTCCCGAAGGAGTAGCGTTGTCCCATTTTCTGATTGTTCCGTTTCCGAATTTTAGTTCACGCTCTAAGGAGGCAAATGTCATCCCTTTTTCATCACATAATTTTTTTATTTTATTCACTAAAGACATAATACAACCATCCTTTTAAAAAAAATCGCCTGTAGGCTATTGACAATAGCAAAAAAAGGTGTTAATATTAGTCTACAAGCTAAAAGACTTTTAAAACACAGACTTAAATCGTCCAAATTCTAAGAATGCGTTTTATATTATATTTAGATGTTGCTTAAAACCAAGGGGTTTCTGCACCCTAATAATAGCATACAATCTAATTATAGTCAATAGCTTTATCAAATTTTCTAAGATTGGAGGCGAACAATTTGTTGTACGAGCGCGTTAAAAAATTATGTGAGTATCGTAAAATCACAATTTCACAATTGGAGAAAGAGTGTAATTTTTCTAATGCGACAATCCGAAGATGGGAAACGTCTTCTCCAAATGTTAACAGTTTGGAGCGTGTAGCAGACTACTTTGATGTTTCGATTGATTTTCTCCTTGGAAGAAAAAAATATGCTTTTAAAGAAGAAACCACAAAATACGCAAAAAGGTATGATGCTTTAGATCCTGAAAAAAAGAAATTAGCAAATGCCTATATGGACATTGTAGAAATGCAGTAGAAAGGAGTTAATATGAATAATTTGGTTTTTGTTCAAAAGGATGTGCCTTATACTGACAGCCTTGCTATTGCAAGCGGTGGAAATGTGGAACATCGTGCCATTTTGCAGTTAATTAAAACGCATCTTGATGATTTGCAAGAATTTGGAAGGGTGTCATTTGAAATGCGACCCTTTGAAACAAATGGAGGCGTGCAAAAAGTCAGGATTTGTCGATTGAATAAGGAACAGGCTACGTTTCTTATTACTTTGATGAAAAATACTAAGCCGGTTATCGCATTTAAAAAAGAATTAGTAAGACAATTTTATCAGATGGAGCAGTTCATTCAAACATTGGTAGAAACCAGACAGGAGTTTCCGTTGCTGACTGCAAACATCAAGCTTCTGCACGACAACCCCAAACCGTACCATTTCAGCAATGAATGCGATATGCTCAATCGGATCGTGCTGGGAAAGACAGCCAAGCAATTCCGCGCAGAAAGAGGACTGGACAAAAAGCAGAGCATCCGACCGTATCTGACTGAACAGCAGATCAGCCAGCTGGAAGTTCTGCAAAAGGTTGATGTGGGCTTGCTGGTAGTGGTGCCCGAATATGAGCAAAGAAAACGCCATCTGGAATGGTATTATGCCAAAATGACAGGGACGATTCAGAGAGTTGGATAATTGTAAAGAGCGCAATCGAAGAAATGATTGTGGAAGAAAGAGAGTAGGAGGACAAGCGTGAACAGTAAAAAAATAACCCGTCCCAAGCCTGCAAACCTGGAACGGGAAGAATGGCGAAGATTCTGCATTAAAAACCCTGAATTGCTCGGCGAAGCAAAACGGATTTTGGAATCCCACCATTTAACGCGCAGAGAGACGGCAATTATTCTGGAAGCTCTTGCCGTTCAATCTGAATTTTCTTGTCGAGATTTTGATAAATAAAAGCACAGTAGCCGAGAAGGTCCTTAAGCTCCTGGCAACCGTGTATTTGGTGATAAATTGCGACTATTTCGCGGTTAGGCTCTAATTTCCACACATACAGAGAATAAGTATGATGACCAGCTCTAACCCCGGAAACTTCAAAATCGTATCCGTTACCTAAATCTCGATAAATAACCTCTTCCAAATCAATATTCGTGATTGTATATGGTTCTCCCAAAAACTGGCGAACCTTTTCAATCTCTTTCATTCAATTCACCTCCCTTCCTGCTCATTATAGCACGAAAGGGAAGATGACCAAAGGAGGAAACCATGACAGACTTACAGATTTTTAAAAACCCCGAATTCGGGGAAATTAGAACCATTGAGAAGGACGGCGAACCGTGGTTTGTCGGTAAGGATGTGGCGGCGGCATTGGGATACGAGAAACCAACCGATGCTGTGAGAAAGCACGTTGATGTAGAAGATAGAGGTATCTCCAAAATGGAGACCCCTTCAGGAGCACAGGAAACAACCATCATCAACGAATCCGGCCTGTACAGTCTGGTACTTTCCAGCAAGCTGCCAACGGCAAAGAAGTTCAAGCGCTGGATTACAAGCGAGGTTATCCCGAGCATCAGAAAGCACGGCGCATACATGACACCGGACAAGCTGGAGGAGGTGCTGCTAAAGCCTGATACCCTCATCCAGTTAGCGCAAAATCTGAAAGCCGAGCAAGAAAAGCGCAGGGCACTGGAAGTAAAAATGGAAGAACAGAAACCGAAGGTGCTGTTTGCCGAATCGGTGGAAGTTGCCAAAACCTCAATCCTGATTGGCGAGCTGGCAAAACTGCTCAAGCAGAACGGTATCAACATCGGGCAGAACCGCCTGTTTGAGTGGCTGCGAAACAACGGCTATTTAATCCGCCGGCAGGGCAGCGACTACAATATGCCAACGCAAAGGGCGATGGAGATGGGGCTGTTTGAGATTAAAGAAACTACCATCACCCACAGTGACGGGCACATCCATGTAAGCAAAACCCCGAAGGTTACAGGCAAGGGGCAGGTGTACTTTGTAAATCTGTTTGTAAGCGGGAGGGCGAAGATTGATGCTTAATCTCTTAAAAGGCAAGATGGCAGAACGCGGATACAGCATCCAGAGGCTAGCCAAAGAGCTGGGAAGAAGTGCAGATTATGTATCGCAGAAACTTCGCCAGCCATGGAAATTCCGAGTGTGCGAAGCTGCCAAATTGTGTGCTTTACTGGACATTGAGCCGGTAGAGATGCACAAGTACTTTGTAAGGGAGGATGAGTGATGCAAAAACCAAAGTGGCATCCAAAACTTGCCGAGAAAATGGAGGAAAACCGATACAACTCGCGGACACTTGCCGAGCCGCTATATCACTGCCAAGCAACGGTAAGCGGTTGGCTGCGAAACCCCGAGCGTGTGCCAGTAGTAGATGCGATTAGGATTTGCAAGCTGCTCAATATTCCGCTGGCGGAAATCGAGGAATATTTTACAAACGCAAAGGAGAATCAAAAATGATTGGAGTTATGGCATTTATGGTATTTGCAATGATGATTGTCGGCTTGCTTTTAATGGCAATCGCCGGATGTGTAATCGAGCTTATCTGCTCCCGGGAGGAAGCTCAGGAAATCAAAGAGGAGATGCGGCACAAGGAGCGAAACGAGAAGCGAGCCGGATGAAGAGCGGACCGGGAAAGGTATACCGAGAAACCTGCGCGCACTGCCGATGGCAGGGGATGCCGGAGGAGTGTGCGGATTGTCCTACCAAGATTGCGTATGACTACATAGACGAGCGCAACGCCCGCATCTATTACACCGAGGTGCGGCATCTACATGAAAATTTCAGGTCCTCTTACCTGCGCCGGATGTGTATGGACATCAAGGGCGGGAGAGCCAGAGGCAAGGTATAAAAAAGCCGCCGGCAGTGTAGCAGACTGCGAGCGGCAAAAGAAAGAATATCCATCTCCATCGTAGCAGAAAAGGAGAAGAAAATCAATGATAAAAATAAATGAGCGGTGGGTGCAGCTGCAACTGGCATCCATCGGCATCCCGAAAGGGCGAGCGAGAGAATGGCTCGCTTATATGATAATGTGCGACCCAGAGCGCAAGCAGCCGATATGCAGGCTGTACGATAAGACAGCCGAGCAGATGGGCGTAAGTACAAGCACGGTTATCCGCGTGGTTGAGCAGGCTATCAGCAGGATGTGGGATTTTCCTACATCTGCCACAGAATCGCTGTTTTGCATCCGGCTATGCCGCAAAAAGCCCGGCGTCAGATGTTTTGTCAATCGGTTTTGCGATGTAGTAATGGCGCCGAGACTGGAGGAGGAAAGGCAATGGACAAATCAATAGAAAACGGCATGATTGTAGGCGCTGAACGCCACGACCCGCAGTGCCAAGATGTAGAGTGCAGCCGATGCGATACGTGCGACCAGTGGGTGCCGGATACCGAGATTGCGGTTTTTGGCAATGGCGACAGGGTGTGCAACGATTGCTTGCATGATTATCTGGAGAGCCAGGGCGCGGACTTTGTGCCGGGGTACATTGCCCAAAACGAGGCAGAGTTTTGGCTCGACTGGCTGTTTGCCAATGCAGACCCGGACGAGCAGCTCAGAGTGGTAAAAGCCGGGTATCTGACAGAGGGACTTAAACCGCTGCAAAAGGAATACATCGAGCAGCAAAAGGTTGATTTTTGCCAGGATGATGCGGAGTTTTTGGAGTATGTGAGGGGGGAGTTGCTGTGAAAAGCGTATTGGAACGCATGGAGGAAAACGATACCAAGCGCAAGGTAGCGAATTTCCAGGCGTGGCAAAAAGAAGATTACGAATTTAAAAGAGCTTTTGCTGAAGAAGCTGCATGGAGATTTTTTGAGGACCCGGAAATCAACGGGAATTGCTATGTAGCGGTCGGTGGACTTGATAGCATCACCCTGCTGCTGTTTTTGCGCTCGATTGGGATTGATGTGCCAGCTATATCGGTATCAGCTTTGGAGGATAAGAGCATCCAAAAAGTCCACAAGCAGCTGGGTGTGCAGTCGCTGCCGCCGCTCAAGAGCAAAATTGAGGTAATACGAGAGTACGGCTTCCCGGTGCTATCAAAGGAAATTGCCGGAAAGATTAGCCTGCTGCAAAATCCAAGCGAGCAAAACAAAACGGTACGCCACGCCATCATCACCGGCGAAACAGGAGCTTATGGCGGTTGGCAGAAAAACAGCCGAATGAAACTCTCACAGAAGTGGCTGGAAAAGTTTGGCGGCTATGAGAATAAAAACGAGGGCGTAGATTACGGAATGCCTGATTTTAAGGTATCGGACAAGTGCTGTTACTACCTCAAAGAGAAGCCCTGCAACAACTATGCCCGAAAAAGTGGACGCTATCCTTACATGGGATTGATGGCATCCGAAGGAGGGCGCAGGCAAAAAGCCCTGATGATACACGGATGCAACTATATCGGGAAAACCACCAAGCGGAGCTGCCCTTTTGCAATTTTTAATCGGCAGGATTTGCTGAGGTTGGCACTGGAACTGGATGTGCCGGTGCCGGAAATCTATGGTGAAATCGTACAGGATAGAGACGGAACGCTGCGAACTACTAAGGCACAGCGCACCGGATGCAGTATGTGCGGATTTGGAATCCACATGGAAAAGCGCCCACACCGATTTGATTTTTTGTGGCAAACCAATCCAAAGGAATGGGAAATGTGGATGAATCACATCATCCAGCGTGAGGACGGCAGCTGGTACGGCTGGGGTCATGTACTCGATTATATCGGAGTTGAGTGGCGCAACCCGGAAATTTATGCGGACGATTATCAGATTAAGCTAGGAGGGGATTGACATGAGAGAGCGAGGCGGATGCAGCCGGTACATCACAAAGGTGCTGGTGAGTAAAGTACATTTCCCAGAGGGGCAGGAGGTTTGCCGGGTTTGTCCTTTTTGCGTAGCGGACCCGAGCAACCACAAGCGAGAGGTTTGCAGCATTACAGGCGAGATTTTGCCGTTTGCGGAGCTGGTGATTGATCATCGGTGCCCATTGATGGAGGAGGGACAGCAGTGAGTGATAACATGACTTTGTACAACGCTGTGCGGACGCCTCCGCCGGAGGCGCTCAGAGAAATCAAAGCCGGACGGCTTGCCGGGAAGAGCGACATCAACCCGATGTGGCGAATCAAGACCCTGACCGAGCAGTTTGGACCTTGCGGCGTTGGCTGGAAATACACCATCGAAAAACTTTGGACAGAGCAGGGTGCAAACGGGGAAATCGCTGCCTTTGCACTCATCAATCTGTATCACAGGATCGGGGAGGGATGGAGCGAGCCAATCCCCGGAATCGGCGGCAACAGTTTTGTGGCAAAAGAAAAAAGCGGAATGTATACCAGCGACGAGTGCTACAAGATGGCGCTCACAGACGCCCTGAGCGTGGCGTGCAAGGCTTTGGGCGTTGCGGCTGATGTGTTTACTGGCAGGCAGACAAAACCAAGTACACAAGGGACACAGAGCCGCCTAGAGAGAAAGCGGACGAAAAACTGATTGCAGAGTTTTACAAGGCAGGTGCTGACAAGGGAAGGGACAAGCCAATCATGGCACAGTGGGCGCGCCAGAGCATGGGCGACACGCCGGAGAACCTCACAAAGGCACAAATAAAGCGCCTGATCGAAGCAATCAAGGGGTGGTAAGCAGTGCTGATGAAAGGATATATCAGCGGCTATGATGGGAGGACATTGAGCATAACAGTGCCTTTTTCGGACGCTGGGCTGTTACAGAAGCAGGAAATTACCGAGTGCGAGGTGCGGCTGACAGATGGTCGCACTATCACCCCGGCGCAGAGGAGAAAAATCTTTGCAATGGTACGGGACATCGCAGATTGGGCAACCTGGGCGAAGGACAGGCGGCAGTACCGGGAAGTGCTGCGACAGCTCCAGCTTTTGTACCTCATCGACACCACCGACACCGAGGCAGTGCGGCACCAGCTGGAGTATCACTACTGCGAGCTGTTGGACATCAACCTCTTTAGCCTTTCCAACTGTGATGTGAGCACTGCAAGGGAGTTTATTTCCTACTTGATTGATTTGGCGATAGAGCATGAAATCCCATGCAGGGACAGCCTGCTCAACCGGTGTGAGGATATTGATCGGTACTTATATTCCTGTGTAGCGCACCGGAGATGTGCCATCTGCGGCAAAAAGGCAGACATCCACGAGGTGGAGAGGGTGGGAATGGGGCGCGATCGGCGGCAGATGCACCATTTGGGACAGCTAGTACAGCCGTTGTGCCGCCAGCATCATCAGGAGGTGGATCAGGTGGGACAAGCCTCATTTGATAAAAAATATCACCTGTGCGGGATTCGGCTGGATGAATTCTTGTGCAAAAAACTGAAATGGAGGATATGAGATGAACAAGGTATTTTTGATGGGCAGGCTGACGGCTGAGCCGGAACTGAAATTTACACAGACCGGAAAGGAAGTTCTGAGCTTTTCCCTTGCCGTAGACAGTGGGTACGGGGAGAAAAAGAAAACTGATTTTATCACCTGTGTGGCATGGGAGGGTACTGCCAAGTTTATCTCCCAGTGGTTTCACAAGGGCTCGCTGCTGCTTGTGGAGGGGGCGCTGCGGACCAGAAAATACACCGACAAAAGTGGAAACAACCGCACAGCAACCGAGGCGCTGGTATCGCAGGGGCACTTTACCGGGGAGAAATCAAACCGCTCATCGGTGGATGTGATGCCGGAGGAAGGGGAATTTTCCCGGAACTTTGCAATGCCACCAGCAGCATATCAGGCAGCCACATACAACGCACAACTGCCGCCACCGCCACAGCAGATGGGCATGAATGATTTTGCTGAGGTTTCTTCTGACGATGAAGATTTGCCGTTTTAGGAGGCGAGGGAGTGGCTGAAAGACGAATGATTTCAAAGAAAGTGGTCGATACAGATTTGTTTTTGGATATGCCTGTGTCGACCAGGCTGCTCTATTATGACTTGTCTGTGAGGGCGGATGATGATGGGTTTGTTGCATCCCCTAAGCGCATTTCCCGGATGGTAGGATGCAGCGAGGACGATCTTAAACTGTTGGTTGCAAAAGGATACCTGATTCCGTTTGAAAGCGGCGTCTGTGTGATACGAGATTGGAAAGTACACAACTACATTCCCAAAGATAGGTATCACGAAACAGATTATCGTAAAGAAAAAGCGATGCTTACAGAAGGTGAGACAGGAGCTTATTCTTTAAATGCAGAAAAATCCGCTTATTTATGCGATTCTTGTGAACCAGCATACAAGCCAGATACAGTTTGTATACAAGATGTATCCAATTCTGAATACAATCCGTATCCCGAGGATAGGTTAGGTAAGGATAGGTTAGGTAAGGATAAGAATAATAAGGCGGACAAGCCCGCCCGCGCCCGCTTTACAAAGCCGACAATCGAGGAGGTTCAGGCATACTGCCGGGAGAGGGGCAACAGTGTGGATGCCAACCGCTTTGTAGACTATTATGAGGCAAACGGTTGGAAGGTGGGAAAGAACCCGATGAAGGACTGGAAGGCTGCAATCCGAACATGGGAGAAGAACGGCTACAGCACACCACAGAAAGCACAAAGCTCAGTAACCGGAACGCTGGACTTTGAAGCAATGGAGGCTTATTTACATACAGGAGGACACCATGGATAAAAGATACACCTATCAAGAGGAGATTGAGCAGAAGAGACTTTGGTTGGAACGTAAAATCAAGCGAGAGCTCAAAATCGTAATCAATGCAATCATCGACAAGGTAATCTGGAAAGGCTGCAATCTGGATGTGCTGGCGATGGCTGTGCCGCAGATTACAAGGACGGTTGTACACACCAATCTCAGGTATCAAACGGAATTTCCGAAAAGGGAGTTTCAAAAACTGGAAGAACACATCAAAAGCTATGCCAAGCGGGAGGTACAGCGGCGCTATGAAAGTTGTGGAAGGGGAGAATGATGATGAAAACCCAAGAAATCATTAAAACCCTGCGCAGGATGGCAGTAAACACCGGAACCCTGAATTGCCTTGGGTGCGGATTTGAGCACAACTGCGGTATCCATGGGTGCAGGGTGCTCAGGGAGGCGGCGGACAAGCTGGACGAGCTCCAGCGGGAAAATGATGCACTCTTTCGGGCGGCGATGGACAGCAGAAAGGAATCGGGGTTGCTGAATGAATAATCAGGAGAAAAAGCGTTACCTACTCCGGTGCCGACATCTCAACCGCAAAATCAATGCTCTGTTAAAGGAAAAGGAGCGTTTACAGGATTTGGTTTGCAAGGTCAGCCCGAATCTTTCCGGTATGCCGCGAGGAGGAAGTAGCGAACGTGAAGCATCCCTTGCGCGGCTTGCGGACATTGATAGCGACATCGACAGGCATATTGACCAATATGTGGACACCAGGAAGGAGATTGCCGCCTGCCTGGATCAGCTTGAGGATGGACGGCTGTATGAGCTGATGCGGTTGTACTATCTTGCAGATGAAACATGGGAGCAGGTAGCGGAGGATATGAGGCTGGATTATCGGTGGGTATTGAGGCTGCACGGCAGGGCGTTAGAGGAATTGACCATTGAAAGCCACTATCATAAGCTGATATGATTATAATGGAATTAGAAAGACAAAATCTCATATTCGAGTTCATTGTAAGACCTCCTTTCAGACAAGAGCCATGCCTTCGGGTGTGGCTTTTGCTCTATAAAGCAAACCCGCCTACCGAAAAGGTAAGCGGGTTTGCTGTTGAGGGCTATTCGGCTTCGGGGTCAGGTTCGTAGATCTCATCGAGGGGAATCTGCATTGCCTTGCACAAAGCAAAGGCAGTTGAGATACGGCAGTCGCCGCGGGCTTCGATGTCCTCGATGGTGCGCTTGGGAACACCGCTTTGGCGCGACAGCTCCGGCACGCTCAGACCCTTTGATTTGCGGATTTCTCGAAGTTTAAGCATGGTCTTTTTCCTCCTTTCTGAAGGATAAAATCAGGCAGACAGCCAGCAGGATAAACTTGATTCCATCCAAAACGGACGGATTTGTAAAATCCCCGTCGAGAATGTTTAGGATGACCAGAGCAATAAGCAAAATACGGAGTGTTTTGATTTTCATTTTCTTTGTGGATGTGGTTTCATCCACTTTTTTCACCTGCCTTTAAGAGTTTTGTTAAGGGTTATTTTAGGCGGATAATGATTTGGTGATGTTCACAGTCAATCACCTTTTCAATCGGCAACGGGGAACCGTTTTCATCGAGGAAGCCGCAGGAGCGGACCTCTGCGCTGCCCAGATTGACCGAATAGCTGGTGATATGACCATGTCCTCCTTTTTTGGGGGAAAGCTTAATGTCCTTTGTTTCCATGTGTGATGACCTCCCAAATGTTATAGATTGGCAGTTTGTTTACTGTCCAAATATTCCGTGATTGCTCGGCGGATAAACTCAGCCTTGCTGATACCGTCGGCTTTGAGTGCCTCTTCCCACTGAGCAACAAGGTCTTTTTGCAGGCGGACAGCGATTTGAGAATAGGCTTTGTCCAAATACCGCTGTTTGACCTGCGTGGATGTTTTTCCCATAAAGCACCTCCTAAAAGAACGAACGAATCATAAAGTACAGGGCAAATAAAAGTCCTGCAACGGTTAGTATTTTGGCGACAAGGGTTAGAATGTCTTTTTTCATGGTTGCATTTTGGAAAGCAGTTTGGTATACTTAGAGTAAGGGAAGGGGCTTGCGCTCCCGCCCAAACTGTTCCTTATCGGAACAGTTTGATAAGAATTAGAATCCAGCCAACTAAACTGATGATTCTGATGATGAGCTTTTCAAGCTGTCCTACCAGCTTGATGAGCTCTTTTATTTTGCTTTCCACTTGGTTCACCTTCCTTTATTGATTCTATTATATTATACCGGTTGCAGTATGTCAATAGATTTTGAAGAAAAATGGCTTATTTATGCGGAAATTTAATATTATCAGCCGGATTCAGAGTCCATACAGCAAGTATTACATCTCCATCGACTACGGCACAAGCAACCCGACGTCGATGGGCTTGTGGGGACTGTATAACCGCAAATGGTATCGGGTGGCAGACAGCTACTACGACGGTAGGGAGCGAGGACCCAGAACCGACGAGGAGCACTATCAGGAGCTGGAACGATTGGTGAAAGAAAATATCCCATCGGCTCAGCCGTTTCAGGCGGTGCGCGCGGTGATTGTGGACCCGAGTGCTGCCAGCTTTATCCAGACAATCAAAAAACACGGCAGATTCCGCACAAAGGAAGCGAACAACGATGTGCTGGATGGAATCCGCAACACAGCCGCCGAGCTTAATGCCGGGCGGCTTTTGTTTTGTGATGGTTGCCACGACATCTTTGACGAATTTGGCGCTTATGTGTGGGACAGCAAGGCGAGTGACAAGGGCGAGGACAAGCCGGTCAAATCGTCCGACCATGCGATGGATGATATGCGGTATTTTGTCAACACCATCCTGTACAAGCAGGGTGGCTTGAGAGTTGGAGGTGATGAAAATAGAGCTTAATAAAGCAATCGAATATATCGACAAAGCCCAAACAAAGTTGAGCGAGTGGCGCAGCAAGGTGGCTTTGGGCAACAGGTACTACAACAACGAGGACGACATTAAGCGCACCGGCGCAGCGGCAATCGACGCGGTCAATGGATATTTACAGGGTATTGGGCAAAACCCTCTGCGCTCGGCAGATAACCGCATTTCCACCAACTGGCATGAGATTCTGACCGTCCAGAAAAACGCCTATGTACTGACCTATCCGCCGGTGTTCACCATCGGCAAAGATAAGGAATTGTCCGAGGAGGTCAACGACACCTTGGGGGACGAGTACGCAAAGGTGCTCTCTCGGCTGGGAATCTATGCGACCAACGCAGGGACAGCCTGGCTGGAATACTGGGTGGACAGCGACGGTGTGTTTCGGATGGCAGCTCTGGAAGCGGACCAGTGCGCAGCTTTTTACAACCCGATGGACATTGGCAAAGAAACGATTGCCCTTGTGCGCGCATACAATCTGCAAAACGCAGACGGCAACGATGTGGTCCACTATGAGGTGTGGGATCAGCAGGAAGTTGTTTTTGTCAACGGTGAGACAATGGAGGAAGAGCCGGTCATTGTGGGCGGCAGGGAAGTTACCCGAATGCCGAATGAATTTGGCGAAATCCCCTTTATCGAATTTGCAAACAACGAGCGCAAGGCAAGCGACCTGCTCAAGTACAAGGGATTGGTGGATGCCTACGACAAGGTCGTGTCTGGATTTATCAATGACCTGGACGACATTCAGGAGATTGTTTTGGTGCTCAAGGACCTGACCGGCGAATCGGAGGACAGTCTCTGGGTGCCGGTGCGTGATGCAGAAGGAAACGAGAAGCTGGACGCTGACGGCGACCCGCTGCTGGAAGAGGTAAAAAAACCGGTGAATCTGTTGCAGCAAATCAAGGCGCAGAAATATCTTACAGTGGACGGCACCGGCGGGGTAGATAAATTATCGCTGGAAATTCCGACCGAGGCGCGCGACGTTGCGCTGACCATGCTGCAAAAGCAAATCTATGTAGCGGGGATGGGAGTTGACCCGAACCCCGAGCGCACCGGACAGGCAACCGGCGCTTATGTGGACCATATGTACCACCTGTTAGAGCTGAAGGCAGGCTTGATGGAAACAGAGTTCCGCTCGTCGCTCAACCGGCTGGTGCGTGCAATCCTGCGCTATTTGGGCAGAGACACCAAGCAAAAAATCATCCAGTCGTGGACCCGAAACAAACCGAAGGATGCAAACGAAACGGTCAACCGCCTGGCAAGCACCCCGTCAGAAGTGATGTCCAACTACACCAAACGCCGCCTGCACCCGGACATCGACGACCCTGATCTGGAGGACACCTTAGTGCAACAGGAGGAAGCACAGCGGATGCAGAATCTGCTGGACCAGTTTGCCGACGAGCCAGAGGTGTAAAGAATGGACCATTATTGGGAGGAGCGGGCAAAACGCTCGGTAGAACGCTATGAACAGGCGGTTCGGCAGGCAATCCCGGAGATGCTGAAAGCCTTTGAGCAGGCAAAAAAGGAAATTGTTGCAGAGATGTATGCCTTTTACGGGCGGTATGCAAAAAATAACGAAATCACCCTGGCACAGGCAAAGCAGCTGTTAAGCCGCAAAGAGCTTGCAGAATTTAAAGGTAATCTTGCCGAGTATGAAAAGCTTGCCCGCCAGAGCATCGGGACCTTTCATCTCGAAGTAGAAAACATCTCCATGAAAATTCGCCTGAACCGTCTGGAAGCGCTGCTGATGCAGGTGGATGCAACGCTACAGGAATTATATCAGAAACAGCAGAAGGTTATACAGGAAACCACAGAGCGGGTCACGCTCGAAGAATACTATCACAGCCAGTATGACCTTTCTGTTTCCACCGGAAGGGTGCTCAAATTCTCGAAAGTCCCGGAAAGTTTTATAGAACAGGTCCTCACCTCCCCGGTGATGGGCGCAGACATCTCCACCAGGCTGTGGCGGCAGGACATCGACAGCGGCTTTAAAATCCGGCAGTATCTCAACCAAATGTTCATCGAGGGCAAACCGCCGCAGTACTTTGCAGAGGAGCTGGGCAAAGCAATCGGTGCAGTGCAGGTGGGAAAGGACGGCAAGGTCATCGGCAGCGGCAAAAAGTACGAAGCCTACCGCCTGCTGTACAACGAAGCGAGCTATGCTGCCAACCAGGCAAGGCTGAAAGCCTATCGGGAGATGGGCGCACCATACTACGAGCTTACGGCAACGCTGGATATTCGCACGACCCCGATCTGCCAATCTCTGGACGGCTGCATCTTTGGTATCTATACCGGCGGAGATGTGCCGGCAGAGTACCGCAAGACCGGCAGCGAGTACCGTCAGGCAGCTTACAGCACAAACAGGGTGGTTGTAGGGGTAAACTATCCGCCGTTTCATGTCAACTGCCGCACGGTAGCGGTGCCGCATTACCCGACAACCGACACCGCCCGGATGACAAGGGCAGCAAGGGACGCAGAGGACAACCCGATTACCGTTCCTGCCGACATGAAGTATGAGGAGTATCAAAACAGATACTTAAAAGAGACACTACCCAAAGTAAAGAAAGCGAAAGACACAACGTTGCAAAATACATTAGAAGAAAAAGAATTGATAGGCGTTGTTCCATATGGAAGTACACTGGAAAAGGTTCGGGTTATTGCAGGAAAAGGAACACAAAGCATTTTAAGAGACACTCCGCGATTGGTTGCACAACATGGCGGAGAAGAGTGGAAATGGGAAAAGAAAAGCGGTATAATAAAAACAGACAATTTTACCTATGAAGTTCATTGGTATGAGTATGAAGGAAAACAGTACGATAATAAATTAAAGAGAAAGGGGTAATCATAATGAAGGTGCAGTACATCGGAGAAAGTTTCGGTGCGGCAAGCCTGACCTCAGACAAGATTTATGAATGTTTAGGCGTTGAATTAGATGGCAACGCGCTGAGGGTTATTGATGACAGCGAAGAAGATTACCTGTATGGTATTACAAATCCTTCTCCGTTAGATGGCAGCGCTCCCGGCGGAAAATGGAAAATCATAGAAGATGATGAGCAGGGAACACTGAAAAATGCCTTTTTGGAAAAGAAACTTCCGATTTCTTAACCGTATATTATAACTCAATATACAATCAACCGTCCTTCATAGGGCGGTTTTTTTACACCCAAAAACAGAAAGGATGAAACAAATGGCATTTACAAGAGAGTTTGTCAGAACTGCCGCAAAGCAGAGCGGCGTTGAGCTTCCGAAGGAACTGGAAGATGCTCTCATCAATGAGCACATAAGCACGAGGGACACTTTTTCCAAAGCAGAAGTGGACAAAGCCCTCAAGGACCACAAACCGGAACCAATCAAGGTGGAGGATAGCGAGGAGTACAAAGCACTCAAAAAGCAGTTTGAGGATTTTAAAACCGAGCAGACCGAAAAGGAAACCAAGGCAGCCAAAGCAAAGGCAGTCAGGGAAGTCCTGACCTCTGCCGGACTGAGCGGAAAAGCGCTTGAAATGGCAAGCAAACTCTTTGATGCAAAGTCGTTGGAGCTGGACGAAAGCGGCAAGGCAAAGGGTTTTGACAATCTGGTGTCTGCTGCAAAAACCGAGTATGCAGATGTCATCTCCACAAAGCCTGCGGGCAGCGGATACACCCCACCGGCAGGCACGCCGCCCAATAGCAAAGCGGATTTAGGCAGCCTTTCGATGGAAGATTACATTGCAGAACGCTCAAGACAGAAATAAAAATAAGGAGAGAAGAAAATGGGAAACACATTACTGACCCCAAGCATTATCGCAAGAGAAGCCCTGATGGTGCTGAGAAACAACGCTGTGATGGCAAAACTGGTGCACCGAGATTATTCCAATGAGTTTGTCACAGGGGTGGGCGACACCATCACCGTGCGCAAACCGGCAACCTTTGTCGCAAAGGAATTTACCAGCGCCATCGAGATTCAGGAAGCGACCGAAACCGGTGTGCCAATCAAGATGGACCACCACCTGGATGTCTCCTTCTCGGTAACCTCCAAAGAGATGAGCCTTGACATCAAGGACTTTTCCAAGCAGTTTCTTGTGCCGGCAATGCAGGCATTTAACGACAAGATTGATACCCTGTTGCTGAGCCTGTACAAGGATGTTACTGCGGTTGCCGGTGACCCGGCTGCTCTGCCGACTGCCATCGACCCGATTGTGGATGCAGGCGCACTGCTCAACACTGCAAAGGCTCCGCTGGGCGACAGACGGCTTGTGCTCGACCCTCTGACTGAGGCTGCCTTTATGAAACTGGGAACCTTCCACGAGGCGGACAAGGTCGGCGACAACGGCACTGCACTGAGAGAAGCATCCCTCGGCAGAAAGTTTGGTTTTGATACCTACATGGACCAGAACGTCCAGAAGGACGGCTCACAGATTATTCAGAACCTTGCCTTCCACAAAAACGCCTTTGCACTGGTCACCCGCCCTCTGGCTCTGCCAAACGGTGCCGCAAAAGCTGAGGTCGTAAACTACGACGGCTTCGGTCTGCGTGTTGTCTACGGCTACGACATCACCAAGAAAACCGATACCATCTCGATTGATATGCTGTGCGGTGTCAAAACGTTGGACAAAACGCTGGCGGTGAAACTCCAGTCCAAAAAGGCGTAGTAACAGGAGGGGAACAGCATGGATGAAAAGCAAAAAGAGGGGATCCTTGCCTTTATCCGGCTTTATCCTCTGGTCCCTGAGCAGATGGCGGCGGCGGTTGAGCAAATCTCCGCTGCCGCTTTGCTTTTAAAGGCGTATTTGCACCGTTATGATTTGCCAAGGGCGCTCTATCCAATCTGCGCGCAGCTGGCAGTAGCGCAAACCATATCCGCCGGTATTGCTGCCGGTATGGGAAACAGCCAAGTCCAGAGCGCGCAATCGGTCAAATCCATCACCGAGGGGGACACGACCGTCAACTTTGCAAGCGGCACAAGCGAGGCAGCAGCGGCAGCAAACGGCAATGCCATCCCCGTAAGCCCGCAACAGGTGCTGGAGGCAAACCGGGAAATCCTCAACCGATACCGCAGAGGGGCGGTGCGACCATGATTCCAAAGGATACAGTAGCGGCTGCCAGAGCTGCCCTGCAACAGCTTTATGACGACAGGGCGGATGTTTATCGGGTAGCTTTAACCGGCAATGTGGTGGAGCAAAGAAGAGTTTACCCAGCCTTGCCCTGCCACCTGTCGCTGGACAGCAAGCCTGTTTTGCAGCAAGGGGAGCAGGTGGCAACCGCACCGGCGGAATTTACCGTTTACTTCCCACCGGATGCAGACATCTGCGAGGGCGACCGGCTCACAATCACCCACAGTGGCGGTGTGAGCGAGTACGATGTGGGTACAGTCCACGCCTATCACATCAATCGCATCTGCCGGTGCAAAAGGCGGGGGATTGTATGAGCGATTCCATCTATTTTCAAAATTTTGATGATTTCCTGCGAAAGCTCAGAGAGCTGGAAGCCGACTGCGAGCAAGTTGCAAAGAATGTGCTCAATCGGGCGGCGCTGGAAGGCATGGGCGAAACAATAAAGGAAACGCCTGTTGACACCGGGTATTTGCGAGGACAATGGGAGCCGCATCCGGCAAAGCGCACCTTAGTTGGCTGGGAAAGCGGATACAGCAACAATGTGGAGTATGGCTTGTATGTAAACTATGGGCACCGCGTTGTAAGAAACGGGAAAACGGTCGGATACAGCACCGGCTTTTTTATGCTGGAAGCGGGAGAGGAATTTGCAAAAGAGCACATGAAGCAATACTTCGATGAGGAAATCATGAATATCAAGCAAGGAGGTGGGTGGTGATGCAGGTAAATCAAAACATACGATTTGACCGCTTTTTGACGGACAAAATCGACCAAAACAAACTAAACTGCATCGACTGTTTTCAACTGAGTGCCGCTGAACAGTTGTGCAAAGAGTTCCCGCAGCTGCCGGTGGTACTTGTGCCGCAACAGCAGAGCAGACCCATCCTGCAAATTCCTCCGGCTATCTTCGTGCAGGTGTTTCAGGTGCAACGGCATAAGCGCTTGGACGGTTTTGCCGAGTGGACTTTGGCGGTAAACTTTGCCTACATCAGCAAGGAGGTAAATGCCACAAGCGAACAGCAGGATGCCGCAGTCCGAATCATGGACAATATAGAGCGCATCCGACCGATTGAGGGGGTATCCTCCCCTTATACCATCTACAACGCACAGAGCAAAACGGTGGATGGGATTGTGAACATCACAGGAACCGTCAGCGTATGGGAGCAGCGCACAGACGATGCACCGCTGATTCAGTACGCAGAAACAAATATTATTGCAAAGGAGAAAGAGCATGGCGATTGTTAAACAGATTTTGCCCGGTGTATATGCAAACATCATCGCCGGTGACAGAGATGCAGCCTTGTCTGCGCGCGGAACCGTGGCAATGGCGCTCGACCTTGATTGGGGTGCGCCGCTGACCACATTACTGCGGGGAAACAGCACGATTGCCCCTTTGGGCTACGATTTGATCGACCCAAAGCTCAAGCTGGTCCGCGAGGTGATGCAGAACGCAGGAACACTGCTGCTGTATCGCCTGAATGCCAAAAAGGGACAGCCGGCACAGGGCACACTGGCGGCGGGCATCACCGCGAAAGCGATTTATCCCGGCCTCCGCGGAAACGACATCAAAATCACTGTGGAGAAGGACAAAGATGTTTTTGTTATCCGCACCTACCTGGGCACCCGGGAGATGGACGCCCAGGCGGTGACAAAGCCGGGGGATTTTATTCCAAACTCGTATATCAAAATCGAGGGCACCGGCACACTGGAAGCGAAAACCATCACCCTCACCAGCGGCAGCAATGGAGAAATAACCGCGGCAGCAGGGTATGATGCTTTTTTCGAGGAAATCCGCAAGCATGAATTTAATGTGCTCTGCTACACCGGCACCGATGCAGAAACAAAGGGGAAATATGCAGCCTTTGCGGAGGAGCTGGAACAGGCGGGAATTTACACCCAGGTAGTCATGAACAATCCGGCTGCCAAAGGGGTCAACATCATCAACAACACCGTCGGCGGCAGCACAGCGCAGTATGATTTGACGGCAGCAGAGGCTTGTGCGACCATGGCAGGAATCCAGGCAGGCTGCGGCATTGAGAAATCTGCCACACACTATCAGGTGGACCATTGGATTCGGGTAAACCCAACCTTAGACAGGTGGCAGCAGCAGACCCGAACAGCGGCAGGCGAAATCCTCTTTGTGGAGATGCACCGCAAGATTTGTGTCCTCAGTGACATCAACAGCTTGACCGCCTTTGATGCTGAGCACCCGGAGGATTGGAGCAAAAACCTTGTTATCCGCACCCTGCGCGCCATCACAGCAGACCTCAAAAAGATGCTGGATGAAAAGGCAATCGGCAAAATCCGCAACAACAGGGACGGCAGAAACGAAATTAAAGGCAAGTGCGTCAGCCTGATTACAGAAAACTACCTGAACAATGGATATGTGGAGGACTTTGCAGCGGACGATGTGACCGTCAGCTGCATGGGGGATGCCGCCAGGGACAGCGTAGCGGTTACTGTCGGTGTGCGAGTTGTTGATACAATGGATAAAATCTATCTCACTGTCGTTTCGGAATAGGAGGGGTGAGCTATGAAAAAAGAAAGATTATCAAACATCCCGTCCGGCAACGATGGGAACGGATACGCCACAGTAGGCGGCGAAAAGGTGGCAGTTTTCAAAATCCGAAAACTTTCTCCAAAATTAACAGGCGAAGTGGAAAAAGGAAACTTTCTCGGAGAGCGCATGAGCCAGCACGCTTTGCGGCGCGTGGAGGGGACCTTCTCCGTCAGCTATTGTCCTACCAGCTACTTTGTAAAAATGGTGAAGCAGTGGAAGGAAACAGGTATCTACCCCGATATTACCATCCAGTATTACAACGAGCTCAACGATGTGCATGGACGCGGTGAATACCAGCTGCGCAACTGCATCCTCAAAGATTTGGAGATGGGGATGCTGGACGATGAATCGGTTGCTGCCATTACCCACACCACAGAGGGAACCTTTGATGATTTTGACATCATCAGTGAAATGAAATAGGAGGCACGACGATGGAAACTTTAAAGAATTTCTTGCACCCAAGGAGGAAAGAAAACATCCAGTTTGTGCTTTCTGATTCCTTTGTGGACGAACAGGGTAATCCGCTGGAATGGGAAATGCGGCAGATTAAAGCCAAAGAGGGTATGGAAATCTCCCGAGACTGCGAGGGCGCACCGGAAATGGAAACAATGGCGCGCTATATCGCAGAGGCGCTGGTAGTGCCAAATCTTAAGAGTGCAGAGATTGTGGATGCTATGGCGCAGGAGCACAATGGCAAGATTATGAGCCCTTCTGAAATCCTGCTGGAGCTGGTGACCGATGGCGAGCTTGCCAAGCTGGTCAGGATTTACAATCAGCACAATCGGGCAACACTGGATTTCCAGACGCTCAAAGAAGAAGCAAAAAACTGATTAAGCAGGGCGGGGATGCGTTTGCTTTGCAAGCTCACCTTGCCCTGCAAAACCACAATATTTTACCGGAGCAATATTATCTGCTGCCGGTGCGGGAAAAGGCTTTTCTGGCAGCATCGGACGAGATTGCGGCAGAGGTGAGGAGGGGTGAGTGATGGCACAGACATTGGATGCGAGATTTCAAATCAAGGATGACGGCAGTGTTGTGCTCAAAAACATCTCCAAAGAGCTCTACAAGGTAAAGTCCAATACCAAGGATGCGTCCAAAGCGGCAGATGCGTTTGGCGACACCTCAGTAGGAGCGACCAAACGGGCGCGAAAAGGGCATGAGGAGTTAAACAACGCTCAAAAGCAAACCAACCGGACGCTGAAACAGACAGCAAAGGGATACCAAGAGGTCACCGAGGAAGTAAATACATACATTGACGCTCAGGGCAGACTGAGAGATGAAAAAGGCAGATTTTTGCCAATGGGGTCTGCCGCCGGAGCAGGCTCAAATCCTCTTCGGTCATGGACGACGGACATGATGAGCTTTGCAGCAGTAGGCATCGCCGCACGCAAAGCATGGAAAGGGACGATGGATGCCATCAACCTGTCCGCCATGCAAAAGGTGCAGGAAACCACCTTTCAAGCGCTTTTAAACAACAAGGCTGCCGGAAGCGCGTTGTATGATTATGTATCAGCCTATGCCAAGGTGTCCGCTTTAGGGCGGGAGGATATTGCAAATGCGGTGACGGCATACAGTGCTTATACCAAAAACGCAGACCAGCTCGAGCGGATGATAAAGTTGACCGAACGCTTATATGCAAAAGACCCGACACAGGGCGCAGAGGGCGCAGTCTTTGCGATGCGGGAGCTTTTATCCGGTGACACCATGAGCATCAAAGACCGCTTTAACATGAGCGGATTTTCCGGCGAGACGATACGAAACTTTGCAAACACCGGTGACATCGAAGGGATGCTCGACTATGTAGATCAGATGTTTAACCGGTTTGGAGCGACGCAGGAGGTTGTGGACGCAAACTTTGACAACCTCACGACCCAGACCAACATCTTTACATCCAACCTCAAAACAGCGATTGCAGAGAGTGCGACACCGGCGATGGAAACTCTTGCGGGCACCATGCGGCGCTTAAATGCAGAGATGGACGCCGGAAAATATCAGCCGTTTATTGTGTTGATGGCAAACGGAATGGAGCTGATTGGCAGCGGAATCGCGTGGGTAGCGGAAAATCTCAACTGGCTGGCTCCTGCGGTTTTGGGCGGTGCGACGGCATTCATTGTGTACAAAGGCGTGCAGATGACCGCAACGGCAGCAATGGCAATCTTTAAGGCGGTAACGGCACTGACAACACTGGATGTTGTTAATCTGACTGCGGCAGTTGCCGGATTGGTCGGAGGCATGGCTGCCATGTCGGCGGTATCCAAACAGATTGACGCCGGAGTGGAGATGGATATGGAAAGCGCCAAAAAGCAGTTTGCCGACCTTTCTGCCAATCTTCCCGCCGCTGGAGCGAAGCTGCCGGTCGAGGTTGCAAACTCTGCACCCATCAAAGTAAAGGGCGAGGTGGAAATCGAAGAAGAATCCATGCGCTATCTGCTGGACATCCAGGGGCAGAAATGGCTTGCAAAATTCTCGACAGCGACCCTTGCCCCACAGATGATTTTTAACGGCACGACCATCGAGAAAACAGCCGACTTTGATGAGTTTGCAGAGTATGCACTGGAAAGCCTGCGGACCAGCGTGGAAACGGCTGCGGATGGCGTGTATTAGGAGGAGTACGGATGTACGATGTGTACTTAGACGATATTTACTTTTACGGGGTCACCGATTTTGATTTTTCCGGCTCCCGGGAGCTGATTGTCTACAACGGCATCGGCACAGGGTACTTTCCGAAAGCAGACGACCCCGACCTGAAAAAATGGAGTTGGGAATGTCGATTGCAGGATTTCCCCGAGCATTACCACAGCAAGGGCTTTACTCGAGCGGGCGAAATCATCAGCAAGCTCGACGAGCTGCAAAGGAGCAAAGAGCCGGTGCGGCTGATTGTGCGCGGGGAGAAAAAGAGCCTGTCTCAGCCGGTGTTGCTAAAAGGATATACAGCAAAAGAGCAGTACGGCGGGGTGTATCAGGTAGCGGTAAACGTGCTGGAATACAAAGCGGCTGCCATCCGGGACACCACTATCCCGGAAATCCCGCGACCGGGGAAAATCCCGACACAGCCGGAAGTTGTCATAAAAAAGGACGAAATGGTTTACGACAAAACAGATGAGCCGAACAACTCTCTAAAGCCCTCCAATAATCCGGGCAACGGAGTGATACATGACCCCATCAACGGGACATTGCTGGACACGGAAACGGGCAAGGAGATTGATTTGCTCGACCCGCCGGTGGACAAGCCGATTATAGATACGGAAAAGAAGGATTATTACATCAATAACATCACCGGGGAGCTAGTGGAAGCACCCACAATCAACTGGGGAAACCTTTGGGACAAGATTGCACCCGACTGGAAGAACAGTCCGGCGGCGCAATGTTGGAACGATATAAAGCGGGCGTATGACCAATACATCAAAACCAGGTACGGCAAAGGAGAATGAGGATGGGAAAAGGAAAATTGCTCATCATGGACAGCCAAGTCGGAGGGGTGTTTGAGCTATCGGACATTGCCGGCAATATCCGGCTGCATCAGGTGTGGAACGATGGAGCAAGCACCCTTACCTTTGAATACCCCAGACAGGGCGGCAGGCGCTTCTCCAATGGCTCGACGGTGACGTTTACATACGATGGTGCACCGATGTTTTATGGATATTTGCAGAGGACCGGCGGCAACCGTGAGCGTTTTCGATGCACCTGTGCCGACCAGCTGCGGTATTTTAAGCCGACCAACACCATCCTGCGCAAGGAAATGCCGCTGAGCGACTGGCTCAATGTGGTAGCGGCTGCGGTATCTGACGGGAACAGGATTCGCTTGGGTAGCATCGACAGCACCGGGGTCAATCTCAGCAAAAAGCTGTTTGACAGCAAAAGCCACCTGGATATGCTCTATGATGCCATCCGTGAAAATCTGGGGCTGAACGGTTACTGGTACACCCTGTTTGATAACTTTGGGAAGCTTGACCTTGTGGACACATTGGATTTGCGACTGCCTTTGGTGATAGGGGACGAAAGCCTTTGTACCGGCTTTGAATACGAAAAGGCAATCGACGACGACGGTGTAGCAAACCACATCAAGCTGGCAAAGGACGACGAAAAGGCGGGCGTGAGGAAGGTGTATGTGGCGCAGGACGGTGCCAATATCGCCAAATGGGGCAAAATCATGCACTATGAAAAGGTCACCACCGACCGCAACGATGCACAGATGCAGCAGCTTGCGCATATGCTGCTGGCTCTCAAAAACAAAGAGGCGCAGTCCTTAAAACTGGATGCAATCGGAGACACCAGAGTACACGCAGGCAGCGGCATCAAGGTGGAGCTGCAGCAGGAGAATATCAGTGCATGGATGGTGGTCGAAAGGGTTACCCATATCTTTACGAGCAGCCAACACACGATGAGCTTAAATCTACGATGGGGAGAGTGGACATAATGGCAGATTTTGGACCGGAGCTGCTCAGGCTTATCAAGCAAACGGTCGGCAATTACATCCAAAATCAAAACTTATCCGATGCGGTGTTTGCAACCTATACAGGCAAAGGGTTAAAGGTGGATGACAAGCCAATCGAGATTGAAATGGACATGGTAAATGTGCCGGAGCATCTGAAAAAATACAAGGCGCGGATTTCCTTTGACCTGACGCAGGAGGAACTGGACAATCGGGTTTTGATCGTCAAAAAGTCAGGGGAAAGGGTGGAGCTTTCCAGATTAAAATTTGACCGCATCCCTGTTACCGTAGAATATGACAAGATGGGGGCAGGACAGCGGTATATGGTGCAGCAAAAGCAAGGCTCCAACCGATACTTCATCATCGATCGGGTGCCGGAGGAGGAAGGATGAGCGTATTAAAAACATACCGTCGGCTGACAGGGGAGCGACCGACCAGCGTGACCTATCAGCTGGATTTGGAGAACAAACGGCTGGGGCGCAGGATGTGCGACAGCGTGGAGGCAATCAACCAGGCAATCTTCCTGATTCTGGCAGTGGAGCGATTTGATTATAAGATTTACTCCTACGACTACGGTGTGGAGCTGGCAGAGCTTGTGGGCAAGCGCAGGACACTGGTGGAGGCGGACATCCAGCGCAGGCTGGACGAAGCGCTGACACAGGACGACCGCATCAAGGGGACAAGGGATTATACCTACACCTTTGACCGGGAATCGGTAGTGGTGGACTTTACTGTGGACACCATCTTCGGTGCAGTACCGATTGAAAGGAGGTTTAACATTGGAAACCAAGTACCAAGTATTAGATAGTGGCTGGCGATACGGCGACATCATCAAGGATATGCTGGAGCAGGTGCCGGACAAGGTGGACAAACGCGAGGGTTCTATTATGTACAACACCCTTGCGCCGTCCGCCTATTTTTTAGCTCGCCAAAACTTTATGCTGGGCTTTTTGATGGGCTTGCAGCTGTTTGCCGATACTGCCACCGGACAGTGGCTGGACCGGGTGACAAACGATTTTGGCATCAACCGAGAGCCGGCGACCAAAGCCCTGCGGAAAATCAGCACCTTTGACACCAAAAACGCACCCTATGATGTGCCGCTGGGAACGAGATTTGCCATTGATGAGGTGACCTTCCGGCTGATCGAGCGCATCGACATCGGGCAGTACAAGGCAGAGTGCGAGCAATACAGTGTGGTAGGAAACTGGCCTCGGGATACCCTGTTGCCGGTGGACAACATCGGAGGGAACTTTGGCTATGCAAAGTTGGCATCTGACCCGCTGATTCCGGCAAGGGACGATGAAACCGACGAGAGCTTGCGGGAACGCTTTTACCTGTATGTGCGCTCGGAGCCATACGGTGGCAACAAAGCGGACTATAAGCTCAAGGTCATGCAGATTGAGGGCGTTGGCAAGGTAGCGGTCTTTGGTGCGCCGGTGATGGGACCCGGGCGTGTGGGAATCATCATCACAGACGAGCGAGGGCAGCCGGCACAGGAAGAGCTGCTCAAGCGGGTGAAGGATGCTGTAAAAGAGGAGGGCGACGGAATTGCCCCTATCGGGCACAAGCCGGAGGTGAAAACAGTATCGGAAAAGGTGATCAATCTCTCTGCCACACTGAAGCTGCGGGAAAGCGCACAGTTTGAGCTGATAAAGCCGAAGGTGGAAGCGGCGCTGAAAGCATACATCGAAGGTTTGCCTTTTGAGGAGGACATCATCTACCACTCAAAGGCAATCGCGGCGATTCTGGATGCTGATTTGGGAATCCGGGATGCAACAGAGGTAACGCTCAACGACAGTAGCGGCAGTGTGACGCTGAGCAAAACCTTTGGACAGTTTGAGGTGGCAAAACTGGGAACAGTTACCCTAAAAGAGGTGAAAGCGGTTGGCTAAATTTTATGAAATTCCTGCCGATTATGTAAGCTGCCTGCCGGAGGTTTTGCAGGATATTGAGGACATCCAGCTGATGGCAAAGATAATCAATCCCTATCTGGATGCGCTCAACGGCAAAATCAAGCGGATTGTGGACAACAAAACGGTGACCTTTGCGGATGCAGAAGGAATCAGCCGCTGGGAGCAGATTTTGGGTGTATCTCCACCGATTGGCGGCACACTGGAGGACCGGCGCAACGCCTGCCTTGCAAAGTTAAGGGCAAGGGGTGTCATCAACCTTGATACCCTGCGGCGGGTGGTGGAGACCTATCTGGGCGTGCCGGTGGAGATTGAAATGTGGTGGGATGCACAGGAGCTGACATGGCAACAGGTGCAGGAGCAGTACAAAAGCTGGCACAACGCATCCAGGCGCAAATGGGGAGATTTTTACCGACAGGGCGAGCCGTATGTAATCTATATCTACTATCGGGGGACAACCAAAATCCCTGACCTTGCGCCGTTGTATGAGATGTTGTACGAGCTGATTCCGGCAAACCTGATCATCAAGGTGCTGTACAAATTCCAGACGTGGGGAGAGGTACTGGACGGTTATAGAAATTGGGAAGCGGTAAAAGAGCTGTCGTGGGGGAATATCCAACTGGGCTCAAAAACGATATAGGAGGAACGTATGAGACAGGGAAAGTATTTAGGGCTTAACTTGCCTGATTATACCGATGCTGCGGATGTGCAGAAACTGGTAGAAAACTTTGAGAAGCTCGAAGAGCGGGCACCGGGCTGGACCAACCTTTCCAACTCCGGCACAGTGCTGGAAACAGGCGGGAGCTTCCAGGTGGCGCCGTTGTTCCCGGTGGGGGATGCCGGAATTTTTGCCATTACCTTGAAGATGCCACGCGCCTTTGTCGAGGGCGATGTGGTCATGGTGGAGGACACCGCCTACAACCTCTATCAGGGCACCGACCCGGCGCTCAATGATGCGTGGAAGGCTGGCGAGGTGGTGACCATCAACTTTGACAAAACCTCCCGCCGGTGCTGGGCTTCTGCCGGCGGCGGAGCGCCAAGACCTTTGCCTGCGCAGGTGAGCAATATGCAGGCGAGCACACCAGAAGGAGAAACGCCGAGCATTGTCTTTACATGGACAAATCCATCGGACGAAAACTTTGCAGGCATGGTGCTGATTGTCAAGGAGGGCAGCGCGCCGAACAGTGTGACCGACGGTGTACAGGTCTACAAAGGCACTGGTACGACCTTTACCTACACCGAGGGTGTGCAGTGGGAGCACACCTATTTTGCCCGCGGCTTTGCATACAACAGCCAGAACAAATTCCAGCTGGATGCCACCGGCGCGATTGCAAGCGCAACGCCTTCCGATGTTCCGGATGTAGTTTCTGAATTTAGAATTGTTCCAAAACTAGGGACGGCAACACTGACGTGGACCAATCCGACCCAGCAGAGCTTACAAGAGGTGAGGGTCATCCAGAAGATTGATTCTGCACCTGCAAACCCGAACGATGGAACACAGGTGTACAGCGGGACAGAGACAAGTTGTATGGTATCCAATTTGCAGGACAGCATCCATTATTATTTTGCTGTCTATGCGATTGCCAAAAACGGAAAGTACAAAGAACCAGCTGTGAAGGATTACATCCCAGAAATCTACCCGAAGTACAGCTATACCGGCAACCACACCCTCGTCAAGGATGAAAACAACCACTGGCGTATCAAGTTCCTTTCCTCCGGCGTGCTTGAGTGGCTGTCGGAGGATGCGCAGATTGATGTGTTTTTGGTCGGCGGGGGAGGTAGTGGCAGCGCAGGTGGAGGTGGTGGAGGATATACGCAGACCCACAAAAAACAGATTTTAGAAAAAAATCAAAGGGTACAAGTGTATGTTGGTGCTGGTGGAGGAGATGGAGGTTCCGGTGGAGGTGGGGGAGAAAGAGGAAGCGACCCATATAATCCTAGTGGAACTGCGGGAAGGGGTGGAAGTGATGGAGGAAATGGAGAGGACTTAAGCAGCTACTCTTATGGAGGAAGAGGGCAAGGAAGGACAACCCGTGAATTTGGAGAACCAGAAGGAGCACTTTATTCCGGTGGTGGTGGCGGTCGAGATTTATACGGAGGTGCTCCAGGTGGAGAAGGAACCCCTGTAATAGCTGCACATGGGGCAAGTGCAGGAAGTCTAAGGGGAGGCGGTCCAGGTGGCGGTTATGGAGGTGGAGGAGGTGGCTCGAGCAGTGCAAAAAGTAAAGGCGCCCAAGGTATCGTCATCATCCGCGATGCAAGATAGGGGGGAAAACCATGCGACACGCAGTAATTAACAAAAACACCGTCGTAAACATCATCGAAATCGACCCGCGCAATGCCTCTGATTTTGGCAATGCCGTCACCATCCCGGACGGGCTGGGTGCGGGAATCGGCGATACATACCGAGAAGGATGCTTTTACCGCACCGACCCCGAAACCCAGCAGGAGGAGGAAATCCTGCCCTTCGACCCGCTGGCAGAAACCCACAAACGTCTTGCCGAGGTGCAGGCAAAGCTCGACGAAAACATCATCGACACAGATTTTAGAATCTTAATGCTTGAAAGCCTGAGTGCTTCCAATATGTAAAACAAAGGAGAAATGATTATGGCAACCTACGAAATGATGAAACGCACAATTATCAGACAGAAGGCATCCGGCGCTTTGAACAGGTCGGACTGGCAGTCGAAGCTGGATGTATTTATGCTCTTTGACAGGATTACACCGGAGCAGTACACCGAACTCAAAGAATTGATCGGGGACAGCGCAGCAGCATAGGATACGAAAGTATGTAAAACAGCAGACTGTAAAAGAAGGGAAGTTGCTCTTTTTAGGGCAATTTCCCTTTTGTTTTGGAGTTTTATATGAAAGGAGGTGAAAGGGTGGACGAGTTAAGCGAAATCTCGGCGCTGGTGAAGGAGTACATATCGCCGGAAACGGTGTGGCTGGTGCCTTGTCTGTATGCGCTGGGCAGCATCATCAAGCGCTCCATCCGCATCGATGACACCCTGATACCGGGCATCCTGTGCCTGGTGGGGGTGCTGCTGTCGGCGCTGGTGAGCGTGGCTGCCTGCGAGCCGGTGGGCTGGATGCAGTGGGTGATTCTGGCGGCGGTGAGCATCGGGCAGGGGTATGTGCTGGCGGCGGCGGCAATCTGCCTCAATCAGCTGATCAAGCAGCACGGCAGGGCAGGAGCGCTGAAAAAAGGATTTGACGGAAAGGAAGAGGAAGATGAAACAGGGAATTGATGTATCCAAATGGCAGTCACAAATTGACTGGCAGAAGGTCAAAGCGGACGGGATCGACTTTGCCATCATCCGCGTCGGCTTCTGCTACAATAATGGTGCATTGAAGCTCGACAGTGCTTTTACCAGGCACATCAAGGGTGCGCTGGCGGCAGGACTGGATGTAGGCATTTATCTGTACAGCTATGCCACCACTGTACAGGCAGCAAGGAGAGCGGCGCAGGAGGTTGTTAAAGCGGTCAAGCCGTACAAGCTGACCTACCCAATCGCCTTTGACATCGAGTATGAGAGCATCTACACCGGCGGCAGCAAGCAGACCAACACCGAGATTTGCAAAGCGTTCCTGGACGAGGTGGAGGCAGCTGGATACTATGCCATGCTGTACTGCTCCAAAGACTTTCTCGACAGCTACCTCTACCCTGCACAGCTGACCGCCTATGACAAGTGGATTGCACAGTACGCAGGCAAATGCACCTGCAAGCATCCATACGGTATCTGGCAGTACACCGGCAGCGGCAGGGTGGGCGGCATCAGCGGCAACGTGGACCGGGACATTGCGTACAAGGACTACCCTGCCATCATCCGGCGGGCAGGACTGAACCAAGGGGTGTAGGACGATGGAAGTGGATTTAACACAGATTATGGTGATCCTTGTGACACTGGTTTCGGCGGTGATGACCGGCATTTTGTTTCCGCTGATTCGCTCCAAGGTGAGCGCAGCACAGTGGGAACTAATCAAGGAGTTTGCCGTCGCAGGCGTGCAGGCGGCAGAAATTTTGCTGGGAGCCGGTAACGGAAAGGAAAAGTTTGAACAAGCCAAACGCTACATCGAACAGCAATGCAAAAAGTATGGTATCAAAATGGATGCGGATGCCATCCAGGTAGCCATCGAAAACGCATGGAAGGCGCTGGGACTGGACAAAAAAGAGGAAGCGGCATGAAATTAGGCGAGAAAACCAAAATCACCATCGTAAATGTAGGTAACAATCCGCTGGCAAAAGAGGTTGCGCAGGCTTTGCGGGAAAGCGGCTACAAAAACGTTACTGTGCTGCCGATGCAGGGCGAGTATGCCGGCTGGTACGGTCTGGCAACCACCGAGCCGGAGTACACCATCATCCTCAAAGAGAGCAACGCCTGCAAGGTACAGCCGTGCAGAGTGCAGGGCTACACCGGCAAGCAGCTGGGGGACTTTGTAGCGCGCGATTTGGCAGAGAGCCAGCGGGCAAAAGCGCACTATCGCCACCAGCTCAAAATGCTGGGATTGGACCCGCAGCTGCTGGGCACCTACACTATCCCGTGGGACGAAGTGCGATATGACGAAACCGCCTGGTACTGGCTGGACAAGTCCCCGCTGCTGTGGGCAGAGCTGCCGAACGAGCCGGGCGTTGCGCGGGCAGTATGCAGGGCAATCAGCGGATACATTGATAGTAAATATCAGTAAGGGAGGGGACGCGTATGCCGGATCCAGTAAGCGATACCTTGTGCCGGGAGCGGCAGAGGGTGCAGGACGAGCGCTTTAAACGTGATTTGGAGCGGATTGAAGATTTAGAGCAGGTGTGCGACAAGCTCAACCGCCTGAGCATTGAGATGAGCGAGCTGGTCAAAAAGCACGATGAGCAACTCGCCACGCAGGCGCAGAGGCTGGAGAGCATCGAGCAAAAGCCGCTGCGCTGGTGGGAGAAGTTCACCGGCGCCATCATTGCCGCACTGGGCAGTGCTGTCGGCGGCGGGATGCTGGCGCTGTTGATTGAGAATTTGGTGCAGAAATAAATCTATAACTAAGCTAGGACTAAATCTATGACTATCCAGGACTAAAAAAGCCCTCCTCGGAAGTATCCGGGGAGGGCGATTTTTTTTGTGTAAAAAGTATTATTTTGCATTGACAAATACACGATATAGTGTTATAATAGAAACATGGAAAGGAGGTGGAGAATTGAGCAGGAAAAAGAAAAAAGGTGATAAGAAAGCACCAGTCGAAAAAGTCCTTCTTATCACCGCAATCCTACAACTCGTTCAAGCGATTATTGATTTAATCAAAATCCTGAAAGAGTGAGGGAGGGGGCGAAAGCCCCTTCTCTTTAAAGGATAGCCTCTTTCCTGTTTTTTGTCAACAGAAACATAAAAAGAAGGAGGAAAAACTATGGATATAATCAAAATGATTTTGGATATTATAGTAATTATTTTAGATGTTGTTGTTATTTCTATGATTTTGAAGAAATGGAAGGACGAGAAGTAGGATGCTAATCAGTTTAGCCGAATATGCACAGCAGCACGGGAAGGATGCTGCAAACCTGCGGAGAAAGTGTATCAACGGCGAATTTAAGACTGCCAGGAAGATTGGACGAAACTGGGTGATTGATTCGGAAGAGGAATATGTTGACCGAAGAGTTACCAGCGGCAAGTATAAAAATTGGAGAAAAGAAAAGTAAAAGAAATAGCCCTCCCCAGCATAACGTTGGGGAGGGCTATTTTGTGTAAGAATTGTTCTGTGAGTGATTTGGAGAGATATTTTTAGATGATTTTAATAATTCGCCAAAAAAAAGGATATGGACAAAAAATCAAAAATGGAATAAGATATACTTGACAAATAATAAATATTGTGATATGTAAATCCTTTTTAAGGAAAAACGAAAAAGGAGAGGTGTCTTATGATAGATGTTATGAAGTTAGCACAGTATATTTTATATAAATGTATGAGCGATAAAAAACCAATCAGTAACTTACAGTTGCAAAAGATATTATATTTTATTCAGGGAGAACATTTAGCACAAAAAGGCGTACCGCTGTTTGATAAGGATTTTGAAGCATGGCAGTATGGTCCAGTTATCAGAAGCATATATTCTAAATATTGTGGATATGGAGCTTCCGGCATAATTATGATTGCCAAGCCAAGCAAGGAATTAGATGATGAAGTATGCAAATTTGTGAATCCGATTGTAGAAGAGCTAAGAGAGCAAAATGCGTGGAGCCTTGTTGAGAAATCGCACACGCAAGGCGGGGCATGGGAGCAAATTTTCCAAAATGGAAAGGGAAGAAATTATGTAATTCCCAAAGATGAAATCAAAAAAGAATTTTTATTTTCAAAACAGTAAAGGTATTTAAAAATGAATCACGACGCTCAAGATAAGATATTTGTTTTGCAGGAACTTTTAACAAAGCTATATGAAGAAAACATCTCTAAGGATAACATAAAAGAGTTTATTGAGATGGTTAAAAAACTCTATGAGGATGGTACTTATCGTCATCAATATTCTCAAATTTCCGGTTACTTATATCAAATGTATAAAGAAAACCCGAAAGAGATGGATCTACTGCAATTCAATATTGAGGAATTGTATAAAAGAATAAATGAGAATACTGAATGTTCAGATGACTTAAGAAAATCATTTAATAAACTTTACGACCATGTAATGTTAGAGTGCACTAGAATTTCTCAGCTTTATTCTTTAATACCTAATGCTAAAGAACTTGATGACAAAATAGAAAAAACGAGGGGAGATTTAATTAAAGCACAGGAAGAAAATGGTAAAATCAAAGAAGATTTAGAGAAGGCGAAAGAAGAAAATAGTAAAATCAAAGAAGATTTAGAGAAAACAAAAGATGATATGGACAAATCGACAGTTTCATCTATTACGGTTTTAAGTATTTTTACAGGTATTGTAATGGCGTTTGTTGGAGGCTTTTCGATTTTGGGCAGCGCATTTAGCAACACGGAATTGTTTGAAACAAGAGTATGGTTGTTAATATTGCTGATGTCTTTGGTTGGATTTGTTTTCTTTAACACAATATTTATGTTTATATACATGGTTGCAAAATTGTCGGGAAAAAAATTGTCTGTTCAATGCAAGGCAGAAGAATGCGTAAGGTGCAGGCAATGTGAAACATGTGTGAATCCCAGAGCATTTTGCCTGTTTTGCAAACTTTGGAAAAAATACCCATATGTATTATATGTCAATGTTGTTTTGATAATTTGTATTATTGCATCTGGTCTATGTGGAATATTTTTAAATAAAACCGCTGTTCCAGTAAATGTGGTGCAGAACGGCATAGATACCTCAGAGCAAATAGACATTAATGTTAGGTTTGCTGGTTCATACCTATCGCCAACAGAATATGTCGAAAAAGATGATAAAGTGAATCCAATGACAGGTAGCTGAATGATGATTCAAGAATCAAAACAATATACATAGAGGCCATCCTTTGAATTTAAGGGTGGCTTCTTTTTTTGTCCAGAAATAGGGAAAAGAGAAAGGCATTCCCTTATGGGAGACACCGACATTCATGTCGGCGCCAAAGAAAATGTTGATAATAAAAATCCCCCGGGTCCGAAGGACACCGGAGGACGAACTGGAAACAACAGTAAAATCAGGACGTTTTTTTGAGAAATCGCTTGATTTTTGATGGTGGTTTTGATGGTGGTTTTGTCAACTTTTGGGACGGTTTTTATTCGTATACGATTTTTTATCTTTTAAAAAGTGGCTTATTTATGCAGAAAAACAACTTGACAACTTATGCGTTGGCGAAAAATCAGGGGTTCAATTCCCCTCGCCTCCACCAGATGGATATTACACGAACACCTACTTTTTCAAAGGCGGCTTTGCCGTAAGGGTGTGGCTGTGATGTCATAAAACACAAAACGAGGTTTAAGGCACGATGTGCCCTGAACCTCGTTTTTTATATGCTCGTGCCTTATTTGGATTCGGTGTCCAATCATAATAGGCAGATCACCGCAAGCAATGCGAGTGTTCATATACACTCACATCCTCTGCTTGTTGGGTGCTATACCCCCGCTGGACACAGAATTTATTCTGTGGCTGCGCGTTCTGCAAACACTTTTGAAGGGTATGCTAAAATGCCGCCCCTTTGCAGAGATGTGACGAATCGTTGCACCCTGATTATCTCAAGGGCTGTCGTGAAGCGGCATAACTCTTAGTCAATGAATGGGCAAACCGTTCCTTATCGAATGCTTTCATGTCTGCACCCTATGATCTATTTTAGAGCAGAGGGCGTCGTGAATTACGACACCCTTGTGTATGGTGTGGTACGCTCTGAAATAGGGCCTACCCTGGAAGATGGGGTGGCAATATACCATCCCATCGAGCAGTATGGTTTTCATCAAAAGGGCTTTTTAAAGCGCCCCCCTTACTCAGAACGATAGCTATGGTGTATCATCCTTCCAAATAAGAGCTCGAATTCCGCATTTTTACTCTGTAAGGACACTGCGCTCTCGATTCAATCTGGTACATCGCAAAACGCGACGCACCGAACATGAGCGGGTAGGTAAACCGCCTATCCATCTCAGGTGTGAGAAATACCCCCATGGAACAAACCGTTCCTCCTCATTACTGCGACAAAAAGGGACACCCAAAATAGGGCGCCCCTTTGCATATTATCTTTGAACTTTACTTCATTCCTCACTTTTATCAGAATACTTCTTTTTCCATGTTTCCAATTCTTTTCGCCCTTCTTCGCTGGCGAATAATTTCTGGATTTCAGGTGCGAGGAATCGGGCGAAGGAATCTATGATGGACTGTGGTAGTTCAATTTTGTATGGATTCTGATGATTTTCTTGGCCGACCATGGGTGAGTTGCCCCAACAGCAAAACCTTACTGGCTCAACTTCAGTCCATCTCACACTCCTTCCCGGCGATACACAGCTGCCAAAGATTGTTCCCATACACAGAGGAGAGACAGATCATTTCAAAACCTGAGAAAATTCTCATAGAGCTCCGTTCCCACCCCTTCCCTTCCGGGGTTTTCACCAGAAAATCCCACACAAAATAGCTCGGATAGGAAGGGAATGAATCGAATTAAACTGAGTATATTTATCTTTTTCTTTTTATCTACCATCTGGTTTTCGTACTTCAAGAAAGCGGATTACCGTACTTATTAGACTCGTTTTTCAGTCTTCCGGCGTTCCGCAACCGGATTTCTTGAAGTCGGTGTTCGAAACCGCGTCATAGTGTTTTGGGTAGATACGGTTGGGTTTTCCACATCCCTGTTTTTTGATGGACACAAGATCGGCATATTGCAGCTCCCGCAGCGTGTCCACTGCTTTTTGGCGGCCACAGTGCAGCAACTCACACACCTCGTTGATGGGGTAATACAGATAAATCTTCCCATACTCGTCAGCCCATCCGTTTTTGCGGGACAAGTCCGTTCGACGCAGGATCATCGCATACAACAGTTTGGCTTAGCTTGACAAGGAGCAAAAACTTGGTGACTCAAACAGAAAATTGGGTAGGCGTATAAAACTTTGGGCCGGTTGCTTTTGATGAATATAAAATGGTTTTGTAACCATAACAGGTACCTCCATGCGGACAATTAGAACATGATTTCCGAGTGATAATGGACTATCTGCAAAACGGTGTGCCAGTCAAATACTTTGATAATGGCGAGGAACGCTCCACCCTCGTCTATCTCATCGAATTCAAAAATCCTTCCCAGAATGACTTTACCGTTGCTAATCAGTGGACTTTCATTGAAAACTCCGAGAAGCGTCCTGATGTTATCCTCTTTGTAAATGGTCTGCCGCTTGTCATTGTCGAGTTGAAATCTCTTTCCCGCGAAGAAACGGACGCATCCGACGCATATAGGCAGCTCAGAAACTATATGTATGAGATTCCATCTATGTTCATCTACAACGCTGTGTGCGTTATGAGTGACATGACCACCTCCAAAGCCGGTACGATTACCTCCGGGGAAGACCGCTTTATGGAGTGGAAAACCACGGACGGCAGCTATGAGAACACACAGTATGCTGCCTTTGATACTTTTTTTGAAGGACTATTTGAGAAGAACCGCTTCCTTGACATCGTGAAGAACTTCATCTGCTTCAATGTGGATGGGCAGAACACCTTCAAAATTCTTGCCGGTTATCACCAATATTTTGCGGTCAAGAAGGCTGTTGCATCAACGCTGAACGCTACTGTGACGGATGGCAAGGGCGGTGTATTCTGGCATACACAGGGCAGCGGAAAATCGTTGTCCATGGTCTTCTATGCCCACTATCTGCAAGAGGCTTTGGAAAGTCCTACAATTGTTGTAATCACAGACCGAAATGACCTTGACGATCAGCTTTATGGGCAATTCTCTCGTTGCAAAGATTTTCTGCGGCAAACTCCGCAGCACGCTGAGAATCGGAAACACTTAAAGGAACTGCTGGCGAACTGGCAAGCAAACGGCATCATCTTTACAACGATGCAGAAGTTTGAGGAGCCCTCTCCGAGCGTCGAAATATCATTGTCATGGCTGATGAAGCGCACCGTGGGCAGTATGGCTTGACTGAAAAGGTTGTTGTGAAGCAGAAAGAAAATGGAGATCTTGAAGCGAAAACAATCATCGGCACAGCCAGAATTATCAGAGACAGCTTGTCAAACGCTACTTATATCGGATTTACCGGCACTCCTATTTCCTCCAAAGACCGAAGCACCCGTGAAGTGTTCGGTGATTACATTGACATTTATGATACGACGCAAACCGTCGAAGATGGTGCTACCAGACCTGTTTACTATGAGAGTCGTGTTATTCATCTCAAGCTGGACGAGAACACACTGCATCTCATCGACACAGAATATGACATTATGGCGCAGAATGCAGATCCGTATGTCATTGAAAAGAGCAAAAAAGAGCTTGGTCAGATGGAAGCGATTCTTGGTGCTGACCAGACGATAGACTCTCTGGTTAGTGACATCCTCGACCACTACGAGAATTACCGGGCAAATATCCTCACCGGCAAGGCAATGATCGTGGCATATTCCCGTCCTATTGCCATGAAGATATACAAGCGCATTCTTGAACTGCGTCCTGCATGGACTGAGAAAGTCGGCGTGGTTATGACGCAGGGCAACAACGACCTCGAAGAATGGCGTGAAATCATCGGCAATAAGGCACACAAGGATGATTTAGCAAAGAAGTTCAAAGATAACAGCTCTCCTATGAAGATCGCAATCGTCGTTGATATGTGGCTAACGGGCTTCGATGTTCCATCCCTTGCAACCATGTATGTCTATAAGCCTATGGCTGGACACAATTTGATGCAAGCCATCGCCCGTGTCAATCGCGTATTCAAAGACAAAGAAGGCGGTCTTGTCGTTGACTATGTGGGTATAGCGGCTGCTTTGAAGCAAGCCATGAACGACTACACCACCAGAGACAAGAAGAACTACGGAGACACTGATGTCAGCAAGGCGGCATATCCCAAGTTCCTTGAAAAGCTGGAAGTTTGCCGAGACCTGTTCTATGGATTTGACTATGCAAAGTTCTTGATCGGTTCTGATTTGGACAAGGCAAAAACCATCAACGGCGGTGTAAACTACATACTCGGAAAGAGTGTTGCAGAACATGAGCTGCCTGACAACGAGAAGACACAGAATGTGTATATGAAAGAGGCTCTTCTTCTCAAACAAGCTCTTTCCCTCTGCGGAAGCTTGGTGGATGAGAGGACACGCTTTGAAGCAGCATTCTTTGAGTCCGTTAGGACTATGATTGTCCGGTTGATGTCTGGTGGCACAGGAAAGAAATTCACACTGCCCGAAGTGAACGAGCGCATTAACGAGCTGCTGAAAAGCAGCATCAAAAGCGAAGGTGTTATCAACCTCTTCTCCGATGTGCAGGCTGAGTTTTCTCTGTTCGATCCCAAATTTCTCGAAGAGATAGCGAACATGAAAGAGAAAAACCTTGCTGTCGAGTTATTGAAGAAACTCATTGCCGAGCAAGTATCTGTCTACCGCCGCACGAATGTTGTCAAATCGGAAAAGTTTTCCGAGCTGATCCAACGCGCAATGAATCAATATCGATCTAAATAAAGTCAAGAAGAGCATAAATAGATAACAAATCATAAAAAGAAATTTATTATGATAAGTAAAACAAATGGATAGAATGTGATAGCAATATGCCTATTATAAAATAATCTTATAAGTTTTAAAATATCTATTGATTAAAAAGTATTCATCAATAAAAACTATTGGAAATCATATTAACAAAATGTTAATATGATTTTGTCGTTGGCTTATAAGTATAATTCAAAGGAGAGAGTGCATGAAGAAAATGTTGGCCGTCGCTTTAGCAGTAATGATGCTGACTTTGGGTGCTTGTTCAAATGCGCCAGCTTCTACTGAAGCAAAAGAAGAGTCAAATACTGCTGCGGCACAATCTACAGAGGAACAGGAAACAGAGGAGAAAAAGCCAGAGGAAAGTGTAACTACAGAGACTAAAAAAGATGGCGGCGTCTTTGTAGTTCCAATTTCTGCCGATATTAATAACTTTAACCCTGTTATTACAGAATCTAAATCGGTTGAAATGGTAATGCGTGCGATGTATGACCCACTGTTCGTAATTGACAACAACGAAACAAGATATTACATGGCAGAAAGCTACAATGTTTCCGAAGATGGTTTGACCATCACAGTAAAACTGAAAGATAATATGTTCTGGCATGATGGTGAACCTATCAATGCAGATGACCTTGTTTTTGACTTTGATTTTATGTGGAATGAAAAATTGAAAAGTGCTACAGGAATCAATGGTGAAAAAATCAACTGTGAAAAGGTAGACGATTTGACTGTTAAGCTTACCCTTCCACAACCATCTGCTTCTTACCTTTCTACTTTAGGCAATTTCAAAATGTTCCCAGAACACCGCTACAATAATGGTGAGCCATTCCGTACTACTTTGGAAAATGAAAAGGGAATTGGCTCTGGACCATATAAACTGGTAAGCTGGACAAAAGGCAGCACAATTGAGTTGGAGCGTTTTGACGAGTACTATCGTGGAAAACCAAACTTTGATAAGGTGATTTTCCAGGTTGCTCCAGAAGCTACCACACAGGAAGTGGCTTTCCAAAAAGGCGAGCTGGGAATGATTGAGGTTTCGGATAGCCTGAAATATGAAAAATACAAGGCAGACGAAAACTGCAATGTATACTCCTTCCCAGATAATCGAGTAAGCTACTTTACATTCAATGCAAACAGTGAAAAAATGCAGGACATCGAGCTGAGAAAAGCATTTACATATGCGCTGGATCGTGCAGCACTGTATCAGGCAGCAGCTGGAGATGAAAATCTTGCTGTAGAGCACGCTTCTGTATATGGACCTCAGACAGAAGGTTTTGATGAAAACTTTACCTCTTATCCTCATGATGAAGCAAAAGCGAAAGAGTTATTTGAAAAACTTGGAGCAACAAATCAGACCTATAAGCTGATTTGCGATAAGAGCCATCTGTATTTGGAAGATATTGCAGTTGCTGTTCAGAGCCAGCTGGCTAAGTATGGTATTAAAGTAGAAGTCACTGCTATGGATTCCCAGGGCTTCAACAACACCTTCTTCTACACCACAGAAGGAGACTGGGATTTGGCTGTAAACGTTTACCCAGCAAAAACAGATCCAAACAGTATTGCTTTTATGTACAAAAAAGGTGGATTCCTTACAAAGAATCTCTTTGCTTCTGATGAAGCACTTGCTTTGTTTAATGAAGGCGATGCTACATTAGACAAAGAGAAGAGAATGGAAATTTACAAGAAACTTCAGGATCAAATCATCAATGACTATTGTGTATACCCTGTTTTGACCTCTAGAGCTTGCATTGTAACTCCTAAGAATATTCGTGGTGTAGATGATATCAAAAAGATACCTCTCTTCGAAGATTACATGAAAATTTTTATGGTAGAATAAGGAAATATTGATGAAATGGAAAATCTGATTGATTTATTTTAAATCAATCAGATTTTCTTGGATTGAGAGATTTTATTATGAAGTTTATTTTAAAAAGGCTTTTGCAAACGATACCAGTTATTTTTCTTGTTGCTTTTTTTTCCTTTGCAATTATAGAAATTGCACCAGGCGATGTACTGATGCATTATATTCGACCTAATATGACAAACGAAGAGATTGAAGAGTTAAAAGAGGAATTAGGTCTGAACGACGGAATTGTAGAAAAGTTTTGCGGATGGGGAAAAAATGTATTAAAGGGAAACTGGGGATATTCTCAGATCAATCATCGTAGTGTAACAGAACAAATCAAAGAGAAATTACCAGCCACAATTGGCTTGATGGGTGCAGCCTTGATTCTTTCCATTGTGATGTCAATTCCATTGGGATTGATATCAGGAGTGAATAAAGGGAAGCCAATTGATCGAATTATCAGCGATATTAGTTATATTGGAATTTCCATACCGCCTTTCTGGTTTGGTATCATGCTGATTATTGTTTTTTCATTGAAGTTGAACTGGCTCCCGAGCATGGGTATGCGAACAGTTGGCGTGGATTCTGTATGGGATGTTATTAAACACGGTATTTTGCCGGCTATTGTTTTAAGTACAAAAAACACAGCTGTATTTACAAGATATATTCGAGCAAATACAATTAGTCAGATGGAAGAAGAGTATGTTGATACAGCCATCTCGAAAGGAGCTTCCAAAAACAGGATTGTGTATTGCCATGTTATGAAAAACTGTCTATTACCAATCATTACTTTAGCGGGCATGAACTTATCAGGATTGGTTGTTGGTTCCTTCATCGTTGAATCTGTTTTCAGCTGGCCAGGAATGGGTACTTTGGGAATGGCAGCAATCAATGCTAGGGACTATCCTGTTGTTATGGGCTTTACGATGATATCCTGTGTCATCCTGATTTTGGGAAATTTTATAGCAGATATTTTGTATGGTATTTGTGACCCAAGAATTGATCAAAGAGAGGGAGATGAGGTTGATGGATAATACAGAAGAACTGCTGCAAGAATCTGATTTCCGGTTTGTTTCAGATAATGAGGAAGAAGCGGAAATTGTTTATGAGCGCAGTGTGTTTAAAAATCTGAAAAAAAACTTTAAATCCAGCTTTTCTGCAAAACTGTCTGTGGGAATCTTGCTGTTTTTGGTAGTCGTAGCGATACTGGCACCTCTTTCCCCATATGACCCATATGATATAGCTGTAGGAAGTCCTAAATTAGCCCTCCCATCGTTAGAGCATCCGTTCGGAACAGATGATATGGGTAGGGACTACTTTACCAGAGCGCTGTATGGTGGACGAGTTTCATTATTGGTTGGTTTAGCTGCAATGTCTATTTCAACTTTATTTGGAACTATTTATGGAACGATAAGCGGTTATGTTGGGGGAAAAGTTGATGCCTATATGATGCGATTTGTGGATATTTTTATGTCCATTCCGAGTTTTCTGCTTATTGTTATTATTAATACCTTTTTTACTCCGAATATTTTTACCTTAATTATTGTGATTGGTTTGTTTACATGGCAGGGTGTTGCGAGAATTACGAGAGCAGAAACTCTTTCGCTGAAAAAAAGAGATTTTGTTCTGGCATCCCGTGCTTTGGGGGTAAGCCATTGGTGGATTATCGTACATCATATTATCCCAAACTTAATGAATCACGTAATTGTAGTTGCCAGTGTAAGCGTATCGAATTCCATTATGCTGGAATCTTCATTAAGCTTTTTGGGGTATGGCGTTTCTGTGCCGATTCCTTCATGGGGAGGTATGCTGCAAAATGCACAGAGTTTTATATTAGATAGACCTCTACTGGCATTTTTTCCAGGTCTTCTTATTTTACTTACAATTTTGTGTATTAGTGTGTTGTCGGATTTGTTAAGGGATTCTTTGAATCCGAAGCTGAATAAGTAAAGGGTGGTAAGATGGAAACGCTTTTGGATATAAAAAACCTGTCGGTTTCGTTTGATACATATGCAGGAACGGTAAAAGCTGTGCGGAACGTATCCTTTCAAGTTAAGGAAGGAGAAACCGTTGCTGTTGTGGGAGAATCTGGTTGTGGTAAAACTGTAACAGCAAAATCTATTATGGGTCTAGTAAAATCTCCTCCTGGAAGAGTGGAAGACGGGAGCCAAATCCTGTTTGAGGGAAAGAATATTTTTGACTTCACAAAGGAAGAATGGGAAAAATATCGTGGGGAAAAATGTGCGATCATTTTTCAGGATGCTTTGGCTGCACTCAATCCAACCATTCAGGTGGGTAAGCAGATTGGAGAAATGTTAAAACTACACACTAAAATGAATGCAGAACAAATCAAGCAGGAAGTCATTCGTTTAATGGAAAGTGTAGGTATTCCCGAAGCAGAGCAACGATGCAAGCAATACCCACATGAATTCTCTGGTGGACAAAGGCAGAGAATTATGATTGCTATGGCATTAGCTTGCACGCCAAAACTTTTGATTGCAGACGAGCCGACAACATCACTGGATGTTACTGTCCAAGCACAAATTTTAGAGCTACTTCAGCAGATGAAGTTAAAAAGTGGTGTAGCAGTTCTTTTGATTACGCATAATTTGGGAATTGTTGCAAAGGCAGCAGATCGTCTTGTTGTAATGTATGGCGGAGAAGTTGTAGAACAGGGATCTAGTATGGATATTTTCTACCGTGCTCGTCACCCATATACGTGGGCATTGATTAATGCAGTTCCAAGAATTGATGTCAAACTGGAAGAGGAATTGACAACAATCGAGGGAACACCTCCGGATTTGATCCAACCACCAACAGGCTGTGTCTTCCATCCAAGGTGTCCATATTGTATGGAAATTTGTAGAAAAAGGAAGCCTCAGGTTACAGCGGACGGAGAACATATTTCCTTCTGTTGGTTGAACCACTCTATGGCACCGAAGGTTGAGATTCCAATAAGGCAGGAAAGGGAATAGCGATGAACAATGAAAAAGAGGTCCTTTTAGAGGTTTCTGACTTAAAAAAGCATTTTACAATGAAGAACAAAAAGATCATAAAAGCTGTAGATGGCGTTAGCTTCTCTATTGCTAAAGGAGAGACATTGGGCCTAGTCGGTGAATCAGGGTGTGGTAAAACAACCTGTGGAAGAACTGCTATTGGCTTATATGCACCAACCAGTGGAAAAACGCTTTACAGAGGAAAAGAGATCCATTCATTGAAAGGTGCAGAGAGAAAAGCCTTCACAAAAGATGTACAGGTTGTTTTTCAGGATCCATATTCTTCATTAGATCCGAAGATGAGGGTTATTGATATTGTTTCAGAAGGATTGATCGGTCATAATCTAGTTAGCGGCAATGCTGAAAAGAAAGAAGCTGTACAGGAATTACTAAAATTGGTTGGATTAAGGAGTGAACATGCAACACGTTATGTGCATGAGTTTTCAGGAGGTCAAAGGCAACGAATTGGTATTGCTAGAGCATTAGCGGTTTCGCCAGAATTTATTCTTTGTGATGAACCAATTTCTGCGCTGGATGTCAGCATTCAGGCGCAAATTGTAAATCTTCTTATGCGATTGCAGAAAGATAGAGGATTTACTTACCTGTTTATTGCTCACGATCTTGCGATGGTTAGACATATCTCTGATAAAGTGGCTGTTATGTATCTGGGAAAAATTGTTGAAATGGGTAGAACTGAGCAGTTATTCAAAAGTCCGCAGCACCCATACACCAAAGCGTTGCTGGAATCCATTCCGGTTGCAGACCCAATCATAGAAAAACAGAGGATGTATCAACCATTAAAAGGAGAGGCAACCACTCAAAGAAGAGGGGCAGGTTGTGTGTTTGCCAGCAGATGTCCTTATGCAAGCGAACAATGTTTCCAAGAAGAACCGATGATACATGAAATAGAACCGGGCTATTCTGTTGCCTGTCATTTATTCAGAAACTAGGAAAGGGGAAGATAAAATGAATCAATTGTTATCTCCTATTCGTATTGGAACCATGGAATTGAAAAATAGGATTGTTATGGCACCTACATCGATGATTCTCTCATTGGAAGAAAAAATTGATTTTCTTGGTAGAGTAGCTGATGGTGGTGCGGCTCTCATTTATATTGGAGATATGGGAGTAGAATATATCCCAAATATGAAAAGTGACATTAACCTATTTACTCCAAACGGTTTGGAAGGATGCCGTAGGATAGTTGAGCGTTTGCATCAAGGTGGAGCAAAAGCAGGTGCTCAGCTGTATTTATGGGATTATGATATGGAGCAGTATTTTGCTTTGGCAAAATCTGGAGCAACAAGAGAAGAAATGAGCTCTTTTAAAAATGATCATATTGAGGAATATGTAACAGACATGTCGCTGGAAAGAGTGGAAGAAATTATTGATCATTTTGCACAGGCAGCGAAGGCAGCAAAAGATGTAGGTTTTGATATGGTTCAGGTGCTTGGAGGACATGTTATCAGCAGTTTTTCCTCTGGTTATATCAATCATAGAAAAGATGCCTTTGGTGGCTCTACAGAGAAAAGAGCGGCACTGGCCTGTGAGATTGTAAAAGCTATCCGAAAAGAGGTAGGAGAAGATTATCCTATAGAATATAAGATTCCCATTCACGATGACGCAGTTCCATGTGGTCAAGGGGGGCCAGAATTAAAAGAGCTTTCTGTATTTGTTAAACAGTTAGAATTTGCAGGCGTTAATGCATTTCAGGCAGCTATGGGAAACAGGTTAAATATTAATGATACTGTTCCGCCAAAGAGTCATGCAGATTTTAAAGGAGAAGGTTGTTTCCTTTATATTTCTGATGTAATTAAGAAATATACCAATCTTCCGGTTTCCTGTGCTGGTAAGTTTTCAGATCCCAAAAAGAATCAGGAGTGTATAGAAAGCGGACGCCTGGATTATATTGGAATGTCGAGGCAGTTAGTAGCTGATCCAGAATGGGTCAATAAGGTAGCAGATGGAAAAGAAGATGATATAACACGGTGTATTTTCTGTAACCGTGGTTGTTTAGGTAGTTTGCTTTCACGGGAAAAGTTCCATTGTGTTCTTTGGAAATAAAGAGGCTTTATAGATGAGTTTTCATTTATGAAATATTGGGAATATATCTGTGAATGTAAGATGATTAGTTGTTATTTTTGATGTTTTGCATCGAAAGAAGAAAATATATTTGTCTAAGATTGATGCAAAAGGAAGATAATCGGACAGGGGTGTTTTTCTATGCCAAAAGGAGTACCAAACAAACGATATACGCCGGAGTTCAAGAGAATGGT
>ERZ1673697.93-NODE-93-length-134840-cov-63.904440_pt1 | contig 134840 bp, 122 predicted proteins | sample MGYA00580227_ERZ1673697 | MGnify/ENA primary metagenome ERZ1673697 (study PRJEB41218, sample SAMN15661759) | gut metagenome | host: Homo sapiens | place: Canada: London | collected 2015-08-20/2019-03-30 | study: EMG produced TPA metagenomics assembly of...
GGAAATTGTTTCTTGCCGTGTGTTAAATATAAGTCCTACTATCACCGCTTTACTGAAATAAAATTTGCAAAACCATCTTGACGCTCGCTGCAATCCGTGATACCCTTTATCGCAAATCCCACCGAGCTTGTCGGGGCAATGCCCCTCCATCTTGCTTGCGCAAGACCGCTCTGCCGCTTAAAAGCCCCACTGGGGCTTTCATTGCTACGCAAACGCGGACTTTCAGAAAAGTACAGAACGGCGAGGATTTATTCCCCATGAAGATTTTTACCGCCCCGCAACACACCCGATTCATTTTGCCGCTTACTTCACCCGACAAAATCATCGCTGCGCTGCGTGGGCGGTATTTTTCTTTTTCACAAATAAAATCTTATGTAGTTGTTCAATCTTCCAAAATTTGTTTTTGGTTGTTGACTACACAACCGCAAAGTGTTATTCTTGCGCTTGAAAGAAGCAGGTTGTAGTGTCCGCACTGCGTCCGGCTTTCTTCATACTGTACCTTGAATCTTACATAAGCCGTCTGAACGAGATACTGCGCCATGACCTCACACTTTCTGTGGGCGAGCCGGACAACGCCGCTGCAAAACAGGGGCAGGAACTGCGTTCGGTGTGAACGGTGACCATGAGCAGGGGCTTTGCCTTTTCACACGTTTTGCTCTGCAAAATTTTCAACGTGCATTGCGGTTCGACTTCTGAAATTTTCAGTGTTGCACGGAAAGGGCGAAAGCAAGTATCGACCTGTGGCCACAAATTTTCAATGCTTGAAGAATTGCTGTCCACATGGTCTAGCACTTGTCGGAGTGAGACTCCTCCATTTGCTACGCAAACCGTGCTGCCACTCGAAAGCCCCACTGGGGCTTTCGTTGCTGCGCAACCGCGGTCTTGTTGGGGAGTGCCTTCCCCAAACCCTGCTCCAGCGTTGCGCTGGTTTCAGCGCAAAAGCGGCGTGTCGCATTACATAGCCCTCTCCATCCCGGAGCGGGCATTTATCATTTTCACAGGAGGTCGAATATGACTGAAATGAAAAGTCCGAACGTACACGCACGAGAGAACCGCAATGACACGCCGCGAAAACGAAAGACACACATCATCAAAGTCAGGGTGACCGCAGAAGAAAAACTGCGGATCGCATACGCCTGCAAAGAACTCCACCTCACCCAATCCGAACTCGTCCGCCGCGTCCTGTACGGCGTGAACGTCAAGCACACCGTTGTGGTGGCGCAGGGCGGCGAGGATGCACTGGCGGCGCTTGCCGCCTTGTCTGCCCAGTGCAGCAAGGTGGGCAGCAACCTCAACCAGCTTGCACGGCACTTCAACTCCGGCGGCAAAGACACCGAGCAGCTCCGGGCGCAAATTCTGGAGGAACTGTCCGCACTCACGAACTTTCGGCTGAAAGCCGAAGAAACGGTTGGTGAACTGTATGGCAACCATCAAGCATTTGACCTCGAAAAACTCTAACTATGCCGCCGCCGAAAGCTATCTCACCTTTCAGCACAACGAGTACACCGGTCTGCCCATTCTGGACGAGAAGGGCAGACCCAAGCTGCGGGATTCGTACCTGCTCGACACCCTTGAGTGCGGCGAATCTTCGTTTGCTATGGCCTGCCTGATTGCCAATCGCAAATACGGCAAGAACGGCGGGCGGGAGGACGTGAAGACCCACCATTATATCATCAGCTTCGACCCGAAGGACGCAGTAGAGAACGGCCTGACCATGGAGCGGGCGCAAGCCCTTGGCTTGCAGTTCTGCAAGGACAACTTCCCCGGTCATCCCGCCATCGTCTGCACCCACCCGGACGGTCACAACAGTGCGGGAAACATCCACGTCCACATCGTCATCGGCAGCTTGCGTGTCCGCACCGTGGAACGGCAGCCCTTCATGGACAAGCCGTGCGACTGGGAAGCGGGCAAGAAGCACCGCTGCACTTCTGCCATGCTCCGGCACCTTCGTGTCGCTGTCATGGAGATGTGCGAGCAAGCCGACCTGAACCAGATCAATCTGCTGGAAGCCCAAGGCGACCATGTTTCGGAGCGCGAGTATTGGGCGCAGCGGCGCGGACAACGCCGTCTCGACCATGCCAACGCCAAACTCGCCGCCGAAGGGCAGCAGCCCACCCAGACCGTCTACCAGACCGAACTGGACAAGCTGCGAAAGCAGATCTACGCTGTGCTGAACAAGACCACCACCTTCGAGGAATTTTCTGCATTGCTCATGCAGGAACACGGCATCGCCGTGAAGGAGAGCCGAGGCCGGTTGAGCTACTGCCCACCCGGCCGGACAAAGTTCATCACCGCCAAGAAACTGAGCAAGAAGCTGGAAAAGGAGCAGGTGCTGACCGCCCTCTCCCAGAACATCCAGCTTGCCGCCATCATCCAGCCCAGCAGCGAGAAGAAGCCGGATAAGATCAGGAAACTGGTTGACATTCAGGCGAACGTTGCTGCGGGCAAGGGCATCGGCTATGAGCGTTGGGCGAAAAAGTTCAACCTCAAAAACTGGTCGCAGACCCTCATCCTGTTGCAGGAGAAAGGTCTCACCAGCGAAGATGCCCTGCACCAGCGCATTGCCGAACTGAAAACCCAGCACGACGATGCACTGGCGGTGGTCAAAGACTTGGATGCCCGCATGGTCTCCCTCAAGGAGATGCGCGGGCATCTTGTGGTCTATCGGCAGTACAAGCCTCTTGCACAGAAGCTCCAGACTGTGCGGAATCCCGCCAAGTTCAAGGAGCAGCACCGTGCAGAGTTTGCTGTGTACGAGGCCGCTTGCGCCTATTTCAAGGCCAACGGGCTCAGGACACTGCCGGACCTCAAAAAGCTGGATGCCGAATACCAGACCCTTTCCTCGGAGAAAAACGGGTTCTACACCCGCTACAAGAAAGCGCAGATCGAACTGCGTGAACTCCGCACCGCACAACAGAACGTGGAAGCCTTCTTCCGCAAGGAAGAGCGCAGCCACGCCGTACCGCAGCAGGAGGTCAAATGAACAACACTCTGACGGATCGATGTGTGAATAAACCCAACCTCACCCACGCCCCTCACCGGGCTTCGTCCTTTCGCCTGTACCCCACCCATTGGGACGGAGGGTAGCACCTCTGTCTTTTCGGACGTAAAGAACGCCATCTCGACCCGGCAGGCAGCGGAGCTGTACGGCTTCGCCGTAAACCGGAACGGCATGATGTGCTGCCCCTTCCACGGGGATAAACACCCCAGCATGAAGGTGGACAGCCGTTTCCACTGTTTCGCCTGTCAGGCAGATGGCGATGTGATCGATTTTGTCGGCAGACTTTTTCAACTTTCTCCCTACAAGGCTGTGGAAAAGTTGAAGGAGGACTTCGGCATGGCACTTGCCGACGGCAAGGTGCGGCTTGCTCCCCGCAGACCGCCCACCGTCCGGCAGCAGCTGCTGGACTATTACCGCTGTCTGCAGCGTTGGCGGGTCCGATATGCACCGCAGTCACCCACAGAAGAACTTCACCCCTGCTTTCTTGAAGCGATAAAGAACCTTGACATCGTTGAATATTATCTGGACTGTTCGGTGCTCCCGGACCCGCAGACCGAAAACGAGCTACGGAAGTATTGGGAGGGATTGCATGAGCGACTGGAAAAAGAGGAACGAAGATTGGCGTGATGAGGACGAACTGGAAGAAGAGGAAGAATGCGAATGCCCTTGGGTAGACAGCAAGGGCAAAGTGCGTGAAACCGCTTACTGCCAGTACCTTTTAGAGAAGCACCCCATGATGTGCCTGAAACAGAAGCTGTTCGACCAGAACGGCGAGGTAGACGAGGACGCACTGCTCTACGAAGTCCACAGCGACCTCCGTGACTTTGTGCTCGACAACCTTGCCAAGAAGGAGAAGCAGGTTCTGGACGCACTCCGTATCGAAACCTATACCCCTGAATGGAAACCCCAGCTTGACCGCATCCATCTCCAGAACGGAACCTACTTTCTGGACGAGCGGGGCTTTGTGCCGGAAAAGGAACTCTGCCTGAACCGGCTCCCCGTGGAATACCAGCCCGATGCCCCCGCACCGACCAAGTGGCTGGAATTTCTGGACGGTCTGCTCATCCCGGAGGATATTCTGACCTTGCAGGAATACCTCGGCTATCTTCTGATCCCGTCTACCAAGGCGCAGAAGATGCTGGTCATGACCGGCAAGGGCGGCGAGGGAAAATCCCGCATCGGCTTGCTGCTGAAGAAGCTGTTCGGGGAAGCCTCTCACTCCGAATCCATCCTCCGCATCGAAACGAACCGCTTTGCCAGTGCAAATCTGGAGTACAAGCTGGTCATGGTCGATGACGATCTGAACATGGTGGCTCTGCCCGAAACACGGAACATCAAGTCCATCGTCACCGCTGAAGACCGTTTGTGCATCGAGCGGAAGAACAAGCAGGCTGTCCAAGGCCTGCTGTATGTTCGTTTCATCTGCTTCGGCAATGGCAACCTTGTGGCCGCTCACGATGACAGCGACGGCTTCTGGCGCAGACAGATTCTTATCACGGTGAAAGACCGTGACCCTGCCCGGGTGGATAACCCCTTCCTTATCGAAGAGCTGTCAGAGGAGCGTCCCGGCATCCTGCTGTGGATGCTGGAAGGGTTGCACCGTCTGCTGGCGAACCGCTATCAGTTCACCATCAGCGAGCGCTCCATCCAGAACCTTGAAGCAGCCATGGCGGACAGCGACAACCTGACCCAGTTCATGCAGGCAACGGCGTATGTCCGCTTCAAGCCCGACACCGAGGAACGCTCCACCTACCTCTACCGCGCCTACACCAAGTGGTGCGAGGATAATCTGGAATCGCCTGTTCCGCAAAAGAAGTTCAGCCAGTTCCTGCTGAAAAATGCCGGGAAGTATGGCCTGACCTTTTCCAAGCACATCGAGGGGAAGTACCGCGGCTTCCGGGGCGTATGCGTCCACCCCGCCTTTGCTGCGGCATAAAACACACGAAAAGTGAAAATCTCCCGCCCTACGCGCCCCAGATCGGCAGTTTCTACTTGTTATCGCTGTTTTCTCCGAGCGCGTGTCCGCCCCTTCCGGGCGGATGTGGGGCGGCAACACGCCCTTCGGGGCGGGAGAGAAGGCAAGATGCGCCCCAAAAGGGCGCGTCCATCCCAGCCATGCGCCCTAAAAAATCAACACAGAAAGGTACTTTTGTGTGGTTTGGGGCGCGTAGGGCGCGTAAATTCAAGTTCTCGCACTTTTTTGGGCTGCTGCTTCGGGTCAGGAGCGGCAGGCCCTTACATATTTACCGGCCCACAGGGTGCAGCTCAACCGGAACTGCGCCGGGTCTGGAGAAGTGCAAAGGAGACATGCCTATGACGAATGTCCGCAAAAATTCCACCAAACTGACCTGTGAGGACTTGAAAATCGCGCTCGAATCCCCTACAATGAAATTGTCCGAAACCCCTGCCGTAGAACCTTCTGACCAGACCAGCAAAACCGTCCGACACGCCCCGCTTGTCTACCGGGTGGAGGAGATTGCCCAACTGTTGGCGATCTCCAACCGTGCTGCGTACAATCTGTGCAACACCACGAAAGACTTCAAGGTGATCCGCCTCGGTACCAGCATCCGGGTAAGCAAGCAGAGCTTTGACGATTGGTTTGCAGCGGTCTGAGGGAGGGAACATCTATGGCATCTATTCTCAGGCGCGGAGATTCCTACTCCGTTCGTTTCAAATACAAAGACCATGCTGGCCGGATCTGTGAAGGCTGGGAGAGCTTCAAAACCAAGAAGGAAGCACAAGACCGCAAGATCTCGGTAGAGAAAGAACTCTTGGACGGTACGTTCCTCATACCCGATGCAATGACGGTAGCGGAAATGCTGTACAAGTGGATTCCCATCCAGTCCAGCAAGCACAAGTGGGCACCCAAAACCTATACCCACACGGTAGCCATGATCCAGAATCTTGTCGTGCCCTATCTCGGCAAGAAACAGATCCAGAAGGTTCAGACGTATGACCTTGAACAGTTCTATGCCACGCTGAGCCGGACACCGCGCGGACTGTATAAGCAGGGTGTCAAGCAAACGCTCACCGACAAACAGAAGCGGCAGTTTCTGACGGGTGCTTCCATCCGGGAAGTTCACGCCATGCTCAAGACTGCTTTTTCCTATGCCGTTGAGTGGGGTCTGCTCCTCAAGTCACCGATTCCGAGAGAAGCCCCGAAATCGACCTCGGAAGAACGTGCCATCTGGGACGAAAAGACCATGCTTGCTGCGTTGCAGACCATGACCGACCCTACGCTCCACCTTGCTGTTCATCTGAGCATGATTCTCTCGCTGCGTGTCGGAGAGATCCTTGGCTTGCAGCCGGGAGACATCGACTTCGATGCAGCGGATGGACGTGGGACCATCACGGTCGGCAGGAGCTTACAGCGCACCGAAAAGGCTGCACTGGAAAAGACCGACCCGAATCAGATCTACCACATCTTCCCCGACCAGCGTGAGGGCAGCAGCTCCGCACTGGTGCTGAAGAAGCCGAAAACCAAGAAATCCAGCCGCACCCTTTATCTGACGAGACCCTTGAAAGAGGAACTGCTGGCTTGGCTAGAAAAGCTCCGTCAGGACGAGCTTGCCATGGATGGCAGGTATCGCAACTGTGGTCAGCTCTTCCGCCTGCCCAACGGTATGCCTGTTGCCCCGGAAGCCCTTTCTAAATGGTACCGCGCATGGCGTGCGGAGCACCCGGAGTTTGAGAAGATCGTGTTCCATGGTCTGCGCCACTCCAGTGCTACTTATCAGTTGATTGAATCCGGCGGCAACATCAAGGCCGTGCAGGGTAACACTGGCCACGCCACCACGGGCATCCTGATGGACACCTACGCCCACACGCAGGACAAGCCCCGGTTGGAGCTGGCCGAGAAGCTGGAAGCAGACTTCTATTCGCAGGACATCGGCTCCCCCCAATCCGGCTCTGCGCCGGTAAAAGAAAATCTGCCGGACGGCATCCAGATCACCCCGGAAGGGATGCTGAAAGTTGTCCGACAGATGAACCCCGAGCAGCGGCGTGAGTTCACCCGCCTGCTGTTCGCCTGAAAAAAGTATGGAAAAATCGCTCACGATGCACAGAATGCAGACAATGCAAGGAAAAACACGGCTTTCCCGCCGGTGTGCAAAAAGTGTGCAAAAGTGTGCAGAGCCCCAGAAAACGGAAAATCCCACGAGGAATCTTACGATTCTTCGTGGGATTTTGGTGCGCTCGAGGGAACTCGAATCCCTGGCCCTCTGATTAAAAGAATGGCCGCTCTAGGATTCGGCTGTTTTTCGTCATTCATTTTTACATAGAATTATCGTTGTTTTTGTGCTTGGTCGCACATTCTTATTTCCGGGCTTTTTTAGTGAATAAGGCAAAAATAAGGCACTTTCTAGAGGACACCCAACAATGAACAGAAAAAGAAGCAGCCCACAGACCCGGCGGAATTATCCCCGCCCCCTGTGGGCTGTATTTTTGTTTCCGAGTTATGCGTGGTTCTCTTCCCGAATCCGAGTGAATACATCCGTTAGCGCGTCCGCCGCTGCTGCATCCGCCGAACGGATGAACCCGGCGTAAATATCGGTGGTGGTGCTTGTCTTGGCGTGGCCCAGACGGCCAGAAACCGCCGTAACGGGAACGTGGGCGGCTATCAACAAGCTGGCGTTGGTATGCCGCAGACTGTGGAAGTGTACAAGCGGCAGGTCATGCGCGGCCAGAAAGCCCGGGAACCACGTTGTTACCGTCTTGGGGTCGATGGGTGCGCCGTTCCATTTGGTAAACAACAGGTCATTTTCCACAGTCTTACCCTCTATTTCCACCTTGCGCACCCACTCGGAACCGATTTTGAACCGTTCCGCCTTTTGGTGTTTGCGGTATTCCTGTAGGAGCTGCACACAGTCTGCGCCCATCTTGATGCACCGTCGGGAGCGTTTTGTTTTAGGCGAGGTGAACACCGTGCCTTTGCCCGGGATGTATTGCAAGGTACGTTCAATGGAAATTGTACCCGCGTCCAAATCTACATCAGACCAGCGCAGGCCGCAAATCTCGCCGCGCCGTGCGCCCGTAAACAAGGCAAGCTGTGTAATGACACTGAATTGTGTTGGCGCATCCTGCAAGGCTTGCAATAGCCGGGCAACGTCCAATTCTTCGAGGGCCTGCACGTCTATCTCTTCGGCTTTGGGTGCTTCTGCCCGCTTGCAAGGGTTTTCCGGCACAAGCCCCCACTGTACCGCCTTTGTGAATACGCTGGACAACATCCGGTGATAGTGCTGCACTGTGTTTCCGTTGAGCCTGCCGCCCTCTCTGGTGTGCTCTGTGAACGCTTTGGAAAGCGGAAGCCCAGCGGCCCGGGAAACCTTTTCCGCCGTGTTCTTGCTCACATTTGCGCCTCTGTGTACGTTCCGCATGGTATCTTCCCCAATGCCTGCCGCCTTTGCAATCTCGCCCCGCTTGCCGTGCGGCAGCAGTTCCAGCAGGGCAGGCGTTGCCGTATAGGTGCTATCTTCCCGTACGCCATGCTCCTCTAGGTTCGAGTAAAAGGCCATGAGGTGCGAGGGCTTGACTTGGCAGACCTTGAGCTGCCCCAGCCCGGCGGAGATACGCGGCACCAAACGCCGGTAGTTGTAAACCGTCTTGGGCTTGAGCTTCTTTTCTGCGTACTCGGTGAACCACCTCTCTATCAAATCATCCATCTTCATAGAGGCTTCAAGCGAAATGCCGTTGCGCACTTCCTGCTCGAATGCGTCCGCCTGCCGTTTCAGCTCTCTTTCCAGCTTCTTCCCAGTCATTCCCGGCGGAGGCGTATAGGTGCGGTTTACCAGAACCTGACGGCCCAGACGGTCATATCCATTGGAAACCCGGATGCAGTAGGAGCAGGAGCCGTCTTTCTTCACCCGCTTTGTTATCTTTGCCATGTGGTTACACTTTCTGTGGGACTGCGCCCACGCTGACAGCGGCAGAGAAGCCCCGCCGGGCGGCTTTAGCTGTTCTTGTGGTCTGTATCTTTGGGAGCATCCCCGGCGGCGTCCTGTGCATCCTGTGCGTTCTCTGGTGGATGTTTTTCCTCTCGCTGATATTTATAAATTTGAGTAAGTTCCTCAATTCTTTCTCTTGCAACACGCTGACCGTCTGCATTCAGTTCCTCATAGTAAACGACAATATCCCGCAAGTCGGGCGGCAAAAAACGGAACAACTGCAAAAGTGCGCTTCCGGATTCTTTTCCTATCTCGTCTACGGCGGTCCACATTTGATTTTCAAGGACAGAAAGTGCCTTTGCGGCCTTGCCGTTAGTTAATGCCGGGGTTATTTTTCCTGTTTCAAGCGATTTTTGCAGCTCCCCTTTCAGTGCTTTGGCTGTATCCTCTGCATCAAAAAGAGAACGCTGCACCGGGTCTGTGTCACCGTAAAGCAAATAACCGGGCGTAACCCCCAAGGCATCCGCGAGCTTTCTTAAAGTTTCAATTTTAGGATTCCGCAAATCATTTTCCCACTGGGCAATACCAGCCGCAGAAATCCCCAATTTATGTGCAAGTTCTGCCTGTGTCATGCCCGCACTCTTTCGAGCCTGCCTGATTCTTTCGCCGGTCGTCATTGCCAAACATCCCCCTTTTCTGAAATCAGTATAGCATAATTTTTAGCAGAAATAAAGCATAAGATAATGTTTTCGCCTTGACATACTCTTTTGCTAATGTTATATTGTTAGCATACGATAAAGAAAGGATAATGATACTATGAGAGTTGACCGTGTCAAACTGATTGCCGAAATGGCCCGGCAGAACATACATATTAAGGAATTAGCAGAAAAAGCACTCGTGTCCCGTGTGACTATTACAGCCATGCGCGGCGGCAAGAGCTGCAACGTCAACAGTGCAAGACGTGTCGCGCAGGCTTTAGGCGTTTCATTGGAAAGCCTGCTGGAAGATAGAAAGGAGAGTTGACACATGGGCGACACTATCCGTTATCCCAATATGGGAACAGTCAAAAAGGCTGCTGAAATTTACGGCCTGTCCCCGGTCTACATCCGCCGACTGTGCAAAGAGGGCAAAATCAGGTATGTAAATGCCGGGCATATGTGGCTCGTGAATCTGGACAGCCTAGCCCGGTACTTTGAGCAGGGCGACCCGGTCCCGGCGGAGCCCGGCCAGACCGCCCACGGAATCCGGCGGCAGTGGGGGTAGTTATGGATGGCACGAAAGCAAAGCGCGAGACCGCTTCCCCGCTGGATGTCCGCCGCTCCTGATTGCAGAGAGACACGGTTCGTTCAAATTGGCGATACGCTTTTACACAACGAACGATTCAAAGCCTTGAGCCCGGGCGCATTCAAACTATACGTTTGTTGTTCCATGGAAGCGGCCGGACGAATCAACTTTCAAATTCCCGCATCTAAAGCAGAAAAATACGGCATCCCGCGAAAATCATTTCAGCGTTACTTGCAAGAGCTGATAGACGCCGGATTTATCCAACTGAACAGAAGCGGTAAAACTACCCGCACCGCAAACGATTATTCATTCTGTTTTGATTGGTACAATCCCCCTTGAACAAAAGGAGCACCGTTATGAAGATTTTCGATATTCTCCCCGTGGGAGAAGAAAACGCTATCTCAGCAAAAGCTCTCAGTGCAAAACTCGGCCTATCTGTGCGCGAATGCCGCGCTAGAATATCAAAAGAACTGCAAGAGGGCTCGTTCTGTCTTTCTTCAACACATCGTCCCGGCGGATATTTCCGACCATCTCCCGGCGAAAAAGGGCGTCAAGAACTTTTGCGCTTTTACCGTCGAGAACTTTCGCGCAGCCGTTCGAGTGCTCGAAAACTGAAAACAGTCCGCACAGCTCTTGAGGAATGCGAGGGACAAGAAACCGCATTCGATATAGACACCCTTGAGTGACCTCTTTATCTTCTTATTTATTTTTGTCAATGGATGGCTATATATAGTATATCTGGGTCAAAATGACCCAGTGTGCAAAAATGTCAAATAACGTATTATCGTCATCACACTGGGCCAATTTGACGCAGTGCGACCGTAGAAAATGGCTTTGCACTGGGCCAAAATGACACACATACAGTGCTTGTACTGGGTCAATTTGACCCAGCCAAAATTTGAAAAAAGCGGTTATACAAAAGTAGGACAAGAGTATACAACTGTTTCATATCAGAAAGGGAACGACAATGGCTGACAGCAAGAAGAATGTGTTTTTTATTGGCGGCTATTCCTACACTGTTGACAAGTCAACGCCTCTGTGTAGGCGTGAGGATTTTTTCCACAGCGCAACTCTATATCAAAGCCCGAATGGTAGGTTTTTCGTAGTAGAAAATGATGCTGCGGACACGATTACTGTAAAAGTCCTTTCAAAGTCTGATGCGAAAACTTTCATGGATGAACACCCCGCCGGGATTTTCACCGAAAACTATATCCGTATCTTTGGGCAGCCAAAACAAGGATAGTCCATCGTATACCAAGAGTGTACCAAAAGTACACCGATTTCGGCAGACAGAAAGGGATTGTTACCTTGACACCAAACACTGTGGACGCACTTACCAATGAAGAACAGGTGAAAAAGATTCAGGCTCTCGAGCGTGGGGCGGCAGAATCAACGCGACTTATAGAAAATCTGTGGGTCCAGAACTGTGGGCTTGTAAAAACAATCGTCCACAATGTAACAGGGCTGAACGCAGGCGAGCCCGGGTTTGATGATATGGAACAGCAGTCTTTTTTCGGCTTTCATGCGGCTATTTATACATACGACCCGGCGGCAGACATAAAATTTTCAACATATGTTGCAAAACGCATAAAGTGGGAGATATGCCGGTACTATGAGCGCAACGGCTATACAATTCGCGTCCCGGCCTTTATGAAGCGTCGTTTTCGTGAATGCCTGAAAAAGCAGCAGCAACTAGAAAACACACTCAGCCGGAAAGTGAGTATAGAAGCCGCGCTCCGTGAGTTGGGACTGTCCGATTCTATTATAGCCGGGACTATGGCAGCCTTTCACCGTATGAAAACAACTAGCATTGAAGCTGGAATAGAGTGCAGTGGCGAAGATTCAGACGCTTCTTTGTTGGATTTCTTGAGCAGTGATACCGATATGGAAAATACTGTAATATCTCAAGAATGGCACAAAGAGCTACACCGGATTTTGTTTGAAGCCCTCGCCGATATTCCCGGCGAACAGTGTTCTCTTATCGTACGGCATTACTTTAACGGTCGAACCTTTCGACAGTTGGCAGAAGAATACCATACTACCCCTCAAACATTGTACAACTGGAAAGAGGCTGCTTTTCGCTCTATTCGCACCGGAAAATACGGAAAGGCTCTTGCGGAGTTTTCTTCCAGCGAGAGCGGGAAAAGGCGGGCAGATTCTCTTATAAAACAAGACCTGAATGCCTTAAAACGGCTTGAATTGTCGAATAAGGAAAAGGAGCTCTTAGCATTATGACGTCTTACGAAATGCGCAAGGAATGGTTTACAGAGGTTCTTGAAAACTACCATACTATACCGGCTGTCGATTGGAAACGGCTGTTTATTGACCGCATTCTTGAAACAAGCCGAAACATTGCCCACAATGAGCAGGAAAAACGGTATCACAATTTAATCATCTTGCGGTATATCGCCGCTGAAAGGCTATCTACGCAGAAAATCTGTAAAATGCTTCACATAAATCGGGACCGCCCCAATTATGATGCCATTACCGCACACGCAATCGATAGGTTGCTAGTGCTGGCATTTGGAACGGACGGTATAAACTGGAATGATACGAGCACCTGAACATAAAAACGCCGACCGTTTTAGGCGGCCGACGTATTAAAAGCCGGGAATGGTGAAAATTCACTCCCGGCTTTTTGTTATAAGCATTCGGCCTTTTGTCCGGCCTCAAATGCGGATTTTTCCCTAAGATATGCCACATGACCCGCTGCACGGTCGATAGCATCCCTTAATTCGCTGTTATCAATCCGCTTGAGCAATGCCGATAGAGCATCTTCTGCCTTTGCAATGTCGGGCATCTCTTGTCGGCTCTCGACATAATCATCATAAGTACGCATTTTATATCACCTTTCAAAATATCCCCGGCGGGCTTTCTCTGCGCCGCCGGGTCAGCGGTTCAATTCAGGCGTTCAGGGGCTTCACTTGAGATGCCCCAAAGAATGATGCGCGGTAAGTCTGGCTGTCCCCCTTGCTGCTGTGGATGAGAACCACTTGAAACAGAGCCTTTGCACCGTGCAGGACTTCAAACCCGGCGGTTTTCCATCCTGTCCATGTGTTCACCTGCTCGGCCACGCCTGCGGTCTGCTGGGCTTTCTCAATGCGCTGGGCATTGACCGGGGCGGCCTTTGCGCTGTTCCATGCCCTGTGCAGGGCTTCAGCAAAGCTGCCCACGCCCTTGCGGTACAGCTTCCATGCCTTGTGCATGATTTCAGAAAGATTGTACTTCATATGATGACCTCACTTTACATTGCGGGCCAGCCCTGCTATACTGGGCTTGACCCTGTTGTTGGGTTTGGCTCGGTGTTGTAGTTGGTAGCTCTCACCGGGTCATTTTTCATATACAGCGGCGGGAGTGGGTTACTGTCTTAGCTGGCGTTCTGCTCTTGCGCTCCCGGTACATCCTTCGCCCCTTGCCTTCCGGTCGTGCTCCCTTGCTGTGATTCTATTATAGTACTGTTTACCGTACAAGTCTATTGACAGATTTGACAAGGTTTACAGTGTATTTCTGTGTATATTTGTACTGTTAACCGTTCTGATTTTGTGATATACTGTTTACAGAACAGGAGTGAAAGAAATGGTTACTGAGGCAAGAAAAAGAGCCAATGCCAAATGGGACAAAGAAAACATGGTCGTTCTGGCCTGCAAGGTCAAGCGGGAGACGGCGGAGCAGTTCAAGGCCGCTTGTGCTGCACAGGGGACAACGTCCAATGCGGTTTTGCAGCAGGCCGTGAAAACCTTTTTAGACGAACACCCCGCGCCGGAACAGCCCCACGCCGCCCGGAATGCCCCGGACGATGATACAGAAGCCCGGCGGGCCGCCCTGCTGGAAAGCATCAAAGGGCTGTAAGGCTGGGAAAGGATGTTGAACAATGCCAGACCACGCCAAACAGGTAGGTATACTGTGCCAGCGTGTTATTGACCTGCTGGGGCTGTCCATGACAGAGGGGCAGAGTATCTTACTCGGTGAATCCAATGTAGCCCACATGGTCAGCCGCCACCCGGCGGATTTTGCCCTTTATGGGGAGTATATCCCGCTGATTCTGGCCGCGCCGGACTATGTGGCCCTGAATGCAAAGGACGGCTCTATTGAGTATGTCAAGGAAGTGCAGGTTAACAGCGTCTTTGTCAAGGTCGCTGTCCGGGTCTCCGCGCGGGGTCAGCTCTTTGCCCGGTCGGTCTACCGCCTGAACACAAACCGCGTTCTAAACTTCATTGAAAAAGGCACATTAAAGCAATACTAAACGAACCAACACGAATTGACATTTTCTCGTGTTCTGGTATAATAGAATTGCAAAGAGAACCAGAGGACGGAACAGGCAGCCGTCACCCATCGTTAGGAGATGCGGGAAGCGTCACCCCGCCTGATTCTCGAACAGAAAGAGGCCGTTGCAGAGATGCAGCGGCCTTTTGCTTTTAGAATATTTCCGCACCGGAAATGCGCTGGTTTGGTGTCATTATGGGTTTTTTGTACCTTTTCCGGGTCGGAAATCGCTCAAATGGCTGTTTTCTACGGAAGATATTCAAGTTTTAGCGACATTCTTGTTCATTTCCAAGATGACAAGATTTCACTGAATGTTCAATCTTGCGAAAAGCTGCTCCATCTGTCCATATTCCGCCGGGAAAGCCCGGTGCAAGATACGGCATCCCATGGCACAGGGCGGCACTCCATGGCACCAGATGCAAAGAGATTCCACGCTGTTCCGAATAACCGAACAGATTCCCGATCATCAATGCTGCATCCCGCTGCACCGCAGCCCACATTCAGCCCTCTTGCAAAATGGCCCGCCTCATGGTTTAATGCAGGCACACAGAGAACGGCACAAACCGACCAGCAGGAAAAGAGGTGCATTGCTTGAACAATACAATCCGCTATCCGAACATGGGAACCGTCAAAAGAGCCGCTGAAATCTATGGGCTGTCACCATCCTATATCCGGCGGCTCTGTAAGACAGGCAAAATCAGGTATGTAAATGCCGGGCATATGTGGCTTGTCAATCTGGACAGCCTAGCCCGGTACTTTGAGCAGGGCGACCCGGTCCCGGCGGAGCCCGGCCAGACCGCCCACGGAATCCGACAAATCGGATGACGAACACACCCGGGAGCACACCGAGAACATACACCTCGCCCGGCGGCGAGGTGTAACACACTAGACTTTCGCGGAAAGTCGTGTGCTCTTGCAGAGGGCCTAGAGCTTGCAAGCAGTGCAGCTGTTTATACAAACGCTGCTCTTGCAAGCAATGGCCCTGTACATACACGGCCCCTTGCGTTGCAAGGACTTGTTGGGAAGAATCCCAAACCCACATAGCTGCCACGCTCTAGCAGCACCACACCCCGCCTCAGCCCCGGCGGACACCATCCAACACACACAGCAGCCGCACCCAGACCGCCCGCAAATCTCGCAGCCTGAACCGCCCCGCCCACGCCGCCGGGCATCAGAAGCAAGGCACAGCGTAAGGCACACGGCAAGGCATTTTTTCAAGAGTAAGGCACAAATAAGGCACATTTTGACTGTTTCGCACCCCTTGCAAAACAGAAAAGCCCACGATTTGTACCGCGCTTTCAACGGTCAATCGTGGGTTTTTCTTTGGTGCGCTCGAGGGAACTCGAATCCCTGGCCCTCTGATTAAAAGAATCCAAGGTGCATCATTCGTCAAATTTCAAAAGTTCGAAGAAACGCTATTTTTATCGCATCATCGCAAAACACGCCTTTGCACACACCGCATTGTTTGCATACAGTGTAATACTTTGCAACCGTTATCCAGCTATTCAGGTGTGCAAAAAGTGTGCAAAAATGTGCAGACGGGCAAAACAAAGCCCAATGGACAAATCAACCACCGGTTTTATGGCAGGGTTTAGGACATCCGAACAGACACCGTTTGATATAGAAATGAGGTTCACCATGAACAAACTGCTTTCCTGCCGCTTCAATATGGACACCAACCGGGTGGAAGCTCGGTTCGAGGATGGCACCACTCTTGCCATCGACTGCATCGCCGTGGAGGACGAGTACGGCAGCACCCCCGCACAGCGGGCAGAGCTGGACTGGCTGCTGTGCAACAGGCCGCTGGAGTACGCACAGCTTGTGCTGGGAGGAGAGATGGAGCACTATCTCTCGCTGGGATGCGACCACGGCAGGCTGGAAGATTAAGTCCCTATAAAGAACACGATGCCCACCGACCTATGGTTTGCCATAAGCTGGTAGCATCGCTTCTTATCCATAAGCAACTCGCTCTTTTCGGCTAACGCTTTTTTGTAAATGTTTCCCTTGCAGAATCTTTCCAGATTCTCTATAATAAGAAAGAGCTTTATAAATCTTCTTTCAAATGTTGAATCTGCTCTTGGAGGTGAGTAAGCCCATGACCGGCAGCGGCGCAAATAACCGTGATGTTAAAAAAATCAACCGCATCCGAACGATTCGCAGCATTTTTTCCTGCGACCGAATCTCGCAGCCGGAGCTTGCGGCAAAAGTCAACAACAGCTGGCCGACCGTATTGCAGAATGTCAAAGAACTGATAGCGATGGGACTGGTGCAGGAGGTCGGCACCTTTGAATCTACCGGTGGGCGCAAGGCGAGAGCATTTGCTCCCGTGCGGAATGCCAGACTTGCGGTCGGACTGGAGATCACCCAGAATCATGTCGGAGCAGTTCTGGTCGATCTGTCCGGTAACCTTCTCCACTATGAGCGTAAAAAGCGTCTTTATGAGCGGTCGGACACCTATGCGGAAATGCTTGCCGGAATCGTGCAGGGGCTGATTGAAAAAGAGGGCTGCCCGGTCGAAAAAATCTTGGGCGTCGGCATTTCGCTGCCCGGTATTCTGGACAAAGAGGGGCAGACATTGGTTTACTCTCATGCCTTGGGTCTGCGGAATGTTCCTACCGAAGAATTCAGCCGTTACATCCCGTTCTCCTGCCGGTTCATCAACGACGCGAACGCTGCCGGACTTGCTGAAGTGCGCGACCTCGAATCTCCCCGCAGCCTTGTCTACCTTTCTCTGAGCAACAGTGTCGGCGGTGCGATTCTGACCGGTGGAGCGCTCTATGGCGGCGACCATCTTCGTGCCGGAGAGTTCGGGCACAACACGCTCGTTCCTGATGGCCGCCCCTGCTACTGCGGAAAAAAGGGCTGTCTGGATGCCTATTGCTCTGCAAAAGTCCTCTCCCAGCTGACCGACGGAAATCTTGCACTATTCTTTGACGGGTTGCGCTCCGGCAATGCAGCTTTGCAAACGGCATGGAATGAATACCTTTCTTACCTTGCTGTAGCAGTCAATAATCTGCGCATGACCTTCGACTGTGATGTAATTGTTGGCGGCTACGTTGGCGGCTTTCTGGCAGAGTTTGGCGAACCGCTCCGGGAAATGCTGGTCGAGCGTAATACGTTTGAGCCGGACAGTTCCTACCTGAAGTTCAGCCGCTATAGGCTGGAAGCCTCTGCGCTGGGAGCCGCTCTGCTCCATATCGAAGCCTTTATTCAGAACCTATAAACCTTCCCATCGAGGACGGCACCTGCCGTCCTCGATTTTTTGCACAATTCCGCCGCTTTTTCCTTGTGCAGTTCTCCGAATCCGCGAAAAAGGGCTTGACTTTGGTTGTGCGGTGTGTTAATTTGTAGTCACATTCATAAACACTTTATAAAAGTTAATAAACAAATAAAAACGGAGGTCATCTTATGAAAGGCACAATGAAAGTTGCAGTCATGAACGGCATCGGCAAGATGGGCTACACCACCCGCCCGATCCCCACACCCAAAGAGGACGAGGTTCTTGTCAAGCTGGAATACGTTGGCATCTGCGGCAGCGATATGCACTACTATGAAACGGGTGCGATCGGCAATTATGTGGTCAAGCCACCGTTCGTGCTGGGCCACGAGCCGGGCGGCACAGTCGTGGAAGTTGGCAGTGCTGTCAAGCATCTGAAAGTCGGCGACCGCGTTGCGCTGGAGCCGGGCAAGACCTGCGGTCACTGCAAGTTCTGCCGTGAGGGCAAATACAACCTCTGCCCGGATGTCGTGTTCTTCGCTACCCCGCCGGTAGACGGTGTTTTTCAGGAGTATGTGGCACATGAAGCAAACCTCTGCTTCAAGCTACCGGACAACGTAAGCACCATGGAAGGTGCGCTGATCGAGCCTCTGGCCGTTGGTTTCCACGCCGCCAATCAGGGCGGTGCTCATGCCGGTCAGACTGCGGTGGTCATGGGTGCAGGCTGCATTGGTCTGGTCTCCATGATGGCGCTGAAAGCCGAGGGTGTTTCCCGTGTTTACGTTGTAGATATCATGCAGAAGCGTCTGGATAAGGCTCTTGAACTGGGTGCAGACGGTGTGATCAACAGCCGCGAAAAGGATGCTGTCCAGACGATTCTCGACCTGACCGATGGTCTGGGCTGCGACCTCGTTATCGAGACTGCTGGCACAGAAATCACTACCCGTCAGGCCATTGAGATGGCGCAGAAGGGCGCAAACATCGTTCTGGTTGGTTACTCCAAATCCGGCGAGATGACCCTGCCTATGAGCCTTGCACTGGACAAGGAACTGACCTTCAAGACCGTGTTCCGTTATCGCCACATTTACCCCATGGCGATCGATGCCGTTGCTTCCGGCAAAATCAATCTGAAGGGCATTGTGACCAACATCTTTGACTTTGACGACATCCAGAATGCCATGGACAAGAGCATTTCGGACAAGGCCAACATCGTCAAAGCAGTGGTGAAGATTGCGGAGGAAACGAAGGTATGAGCTTTCCGCAGGTTCTGACCGGTGTGGCGCACATTGGCATCCCAACAAATGATCTCGACAAGACCATTGCATTTTACAAGAAGCTGGGGTTTGTTTCTGCGCTGGAAACGGTGAACAAAGCCGCCGGGGAGCGCGTTGCGTTTCTTCAGCTTGGCGATCTGATGATCGAAACCTATGAAAACCATCGTGCGGCGGAAAAGGCCGGAGCAATCGACCATGTAGCTCTGGCAACGACCGATATCGAAGCCGCCTTTGCTGCGGCAAAAGAGGCAGGGATGCACCTGCTGCATTCCAGCATCCAGTCACTGCCGTTCTGGGAAAACGGTGTTCGCTTTTTCATGGTCGAAGGCCCGAATAAAGAGAGAATAGAGTTCTGCCAGAAATTATAAGCATCGCGTCAAGAGGAGAAAGGAGCGCGCCGTATGAGTTACGCAGCAGAGCCGAAACAGCAGGATACGAACATCAAAGTCCCTCTGATCAGTAAAATCGCTTACGGCATGGGCGATGTGGGCTGCAACTTCAGCTGGATGTTCGTTGGCAACTTCTTGATGATTTTTTACACCGATGTCTGCGGCATCAGCATGGCGGCAGTGTCCCTCCTGATGCTGGTCTCCCGCTTCTGGGATGCCATCAATGACCCCGTGATCGGTTCGCTGAGCGACCGCACCCGTTCCCGCTGGGGACGCTACCGTCCATGGCTGCTGTTCGGCGCACCGGCAACTGCTGTGGTGCTCGTGCTGACGTTCTGGGCGCACCCCACATGGTCAGACAGTGCTAAGAGCCTGTATATGTACATTACTTACTGTGTACTGGTTCTGGGCTATACTTGCGTGAACATCCCTTATGGTACGCTCTGCGGCACCCTGACCCAGAACATCGAGGAGCGTGCGAAAATCAACACCTCTCGCTCCGTCTGTGCCATGATCGCCATCAATATCATCAACATCATCACCCTGCCTTTGATCTCTGCTTTTGGCGGTGATAATGCAGCACGGGGATATCTTCTGGTGACCGTCCTTTACGGCGGTATCTTCACCCTCTGTCACTGGTTCTGTTTTGCCAAAACCAAAGAGGTCGTCCAGCCCCCGGAGCGGAAAAAAGTCTCACTGAAAAAGCAGTTGGATGCAGCGCTTCAGAACAAGCCCTACCTGATTGCACTGGCGGGTCAGTTCCTGTTCGGTGTGACGCTGTATGGCCGCAATGCCGACCTGCTCTATTACTTCAAATATGTGGAAGGCAACGAGAATCTGTTTACCATCTACTCGATGATCCTGATCGTTCCCTCCATTCTGGGTGCTGCGGCATTCCCCTTCGTGTTTGAAAAGCTGGGCAACAAAGGGCACACCGCTTCCCTTTTCGCTGCCGGAACCGGTGTTTCCCTGATTGCGCTCTATTTCTTCAGTGCAGTTTCTTCTCCCATTCCGTTCTATACATTCGCTGCACTGTCCCAGTTCTTCTTCTGCGGATTCAATACCGCCATCTACGCCATCGTTCCCGACTGCGTGGAGTATGGCGAGTGGAAAACCGGTGTCCGCAACGATGGTTTCCAGTACGCATTCGTTTCACTGGGGAACAAGCTGGGCATGGCGATTGGCACCTCTGCGCTGGCTGGTGTGCTGAGTGCATTGAGTTTTGCCCCCAATCAGGTGCAGAATGCTGCCGTGCAGAATGCGATGCACTATGCATTCTCGCTGCTTCCCGGTGTGCTGTGGCTGATAACAGCGATTGTCCTGTTCTTCTACCGAATCAGTAAGCGTTCGTATAACCAGATTATGTCCGAACTGAACGCTAAAAAAACAGGTTGAGGTGATACCATGTTTGATGTTGTAGCTTTGGGAGAAAGCCTGATCGACTTTACCCCGAACGGAACCAATGCACAGGACATCGAATTGTTTGCCCGGAATCCCGGCGGTGCACCCGCCAATGTCCTTGCCATGAATGCTCGTCTGGGCGGCAAAACAGCATTCATCGGAAAAGTCGGCAAAGACGGATTTGGCGATTTTCTCCGCCAGACCCTTGTGGAAAGCAGCATTGATGTGTCCGGTCTGGTGATTGACGAAAAGATTCCCACGACCCTTGCCTTCGTACAGCTTGACAGCAAGGGAGACCGCTCCTTTACCTTTTACCGGAACCCCGGTGCCGATGTGATGCTGACTTCGGCAGAAGTCAACAGGAATCTGATCGACGATGCTGCCATCTTCCATTTCGGCTCTGTCTCTCTGACCGCCGACCCGAGCCGCACCGCCACGTTAGAAGCTGCGCGGTATGCACGGCAGCAGGGCAAGCTGGTCAGCTTTGACCCCAATTACCGTCCGCTTCTGTGGGAGCACCCGGCAGATGCCGTTGTCCAGATGCAGGAAGGTGTCAAGCTTGCGGATCTTCTGAAAGTTTCCGAGGAAGAAATGCAGCTTATCACAAACGAAAGCGACCTTGCCCGCGGCTCACAAGCCCTGCTCGAAATGGGGCCATCTCTTGTGCTGGTATCGCTGGGTGCAAAGGGTGCTTATTACCGGAACGCTGTGGGCGCAGGGCATCTTCCCACCTATGATGTGCCTACCGTGGACACGACGGGTGCAGGCGATGCTTTCATGGGCGCAATTCACTACCAGCTGCGGAGAAAAGCTGCGGAGGATTTGCGTACCCTCCCTGCATTTGAGCTTGAAGAAATCGTCCGCTTCGGCAATGCAGCGGGCAGTCTGACCACGACAAAGGGCGGCGCAATCCCTGCAATGCCCTCCATGGTGGAAATTCAGAACTGCATTGCCTCTATCCCACTGATGTAAAAGAAAGGATACCCTATGACAAAATTACAGATCAGAATGCGGCAGGTCGATCAGGTCAAGGACTTTGTAGATTTGCTGTCCAAATATCCCTATGAGATGGACTTAGTCTCCGGGCGATATACCATTGATGCCAAATCCCTGCTTGGCATTTACAGTCTCGACCTGAGCAATCCGCTTACCCTTGTGATTTATTCCGATTCCTGCGAAGAACTGCTGACACAGCTCCATGCGCTGCTCCCAGATTGCATCGTCTGATTTTCTACGCTTTTCTCCTTCTTCCATTTGCACCGTTCAATTCTGGTTCTCCTTCACCAGAATCGGGCGGTGTTTTGATTTGTATAAGTCTTACTATCACTGCTTTACTGCAATAAAATTTGCAAAACCATCTTGACGCTCGCCGCAATCCGTGATACCCTTTATCGCAAATCCCACCAATTTTGTAGAAAAGTACAGAGCGGCGAGGATTTATTCCCCATGAAGATTTTTACCGCCCCGCAACACACCCGATTCATTTTGCCGCCGATTCACCCGACAAAATCCATCGCTGCGCTGCATGGGCGGTATTTTTCTTTTTCACAAATAAAATCTTATGTAGTTGTTCAATCTTCCAAAATTTGTTTTTGGTTGTTGACTACACAACCGCAAAGTGTTATTCTTGCGCTTGAAAGAAGCAGGTTGTAGTGTCCGCACTGCGTCCGGCTTTCTTCATACTGTACCTTGAATCTTACATAAGCCGTCTGAACGAGATACTGCGCCATGACCTCACACTTTCTGTGGGCGAGCCGGACAACGCCGCTGCAAAACAGGGGCAGGAACTGCGTTCGGTGTGAACGGTGACCATGAGCAGGGGCTTTGCCTTTTCACACGTTTTGCTCTGCAAAATTTTCAACGTGCATTGCGGTTCGACTTCTGAAATTTTCAGTGTTGCACGGAAAGGGCGAAAGCAAGTATCGACCTGTGGCCACAAATTTTCAATGCTTGAAAAATTGCTGTCCACTCAGTCATCCTTGTTGGGGAGTGCCTTCCCCAAACCCTGCTCTAGCTTCGCACCGTTGGTGCGAATGCGGCGTGTCGCATTACATAGCCCTCTCCATCCCGGAGCGGGCATTTATCATTTTCACAGGAGGTCGAATATGACTGAAATGAAAAGTCCGAACGTACACGCACGAGAGAACCGCAATGACACGCCGCGAAAACGAAAGACACACATCATCAAAGTCAGGGTGACCGCAGAAGAAAAACTGCGGATCGCATACGCCTGCAAAGAACTCCACCTCACCCAATCCGAACTCGTCCGCCGCGTCCTGTACGGCGTGAACGTCAAGCACACCGTTGTGGTGGCGCAGGGCGGCGAGGATGCACTGGCGGCGCTTGCCGCCTTGTCTGCCCAGTGCAGCAAGGTGGGCAGCAACCTCAACCAGCTTGCACGGCACTTCAACTCCGGCGGCAAAGACACCGAGCAGCTCCGGGCGCAAATTCTGGAGGAACTGTCCGCACTCACGAACTTTCGGCTGAAAGCCGAAGAAACGGTTGGTGAACTGTATGGCAACCATCAAGCATTTGACCTCGAAAAACTCTAACTATGCCGCCGCCGAAAGCTATCTCACCTTTCAGCACAACGAGTACACCGGTCTGCCCATTCTGGACGAGAAGGGCAGACCCAAGCTGCGGGATTCGTACCTGCTCGACACCCTTGAGTGCGGCGAATCTTCGTTTGCTATGGCCTGCCTGATTGCCAATCGCAAATACGGCAAGAACGGCGGGCGGGAGGACGTGAAGACCCACCATTATATCATCAGCTTCGACCCGAAGGACGCAGTAGAGAACGGCCTGACCATGGAGCGGGCGCAAGCCCTTGGCTTGCAGTTCTGCAAGGACAACTTCCCCGGTCATCCCGCCATCGTCTGCACCCACCCGGACGGTCACAACAGTGCGGGAAACATCCACGTCCACATCGTCATCGGCAGCTTGCGTGTCCGCACCGTGGAACGGCAGCCCTTCATGGACAAGCCGTGCGACTGGGAAGCGGGCAAGAAGCACCGCTGCACTTCTGCCATGCTCCGGCACCTTCGTGTCGCTGTCATGGAGATGTGCGAGCAAGCCGACCTGAACCAGATCAATCTGCTGGAAGCCCAAGGCGACCATGTTTCGGAGCGCGAGTATTGGGCGCAGCGGCGCGGACAACGCCGTCTCGACCATGCCAACGCCAAACTCGCCGCCGAAGGGCAGCAGCCCACCCAGACCGTCTACCAGACCGAACTGGACAAGCTGCGAAAGCAGATCTACGCTGTGCTGAACAAGACCACCACCTTCGAGGAATTTTCTGCATTGCTCATGCAGGAACACGGCATCGCCGTGAAGGAGAGCCGAGGCCGGTTGAGCTACTGCCCACCCGGCCGGACAAAGTTCATCACCGCCAAGAAACTGAGCAAGAAGCTGGAAAAGGAGCAGGTGCTGACCGCCCTCTCCCAGAACATCCAGCTTGCCGCCATCATCCAGCCCAGCAGCGAGAAGAAGCCGGATAAGATCAGGAAACTGGTTGACATTCAGGCGAACGTTGCTGCGGGCAAGGGCATCGGCTATGAGCGTTGGGCGAAAAAGTTCAACCTCAAAAACTGGTCGCAGACCCTCATCCTGTTGCAGGAGAAAGGTCTCACCAGCGAAGATGCCCTGCACCAGCGCATTGCCGAACTGAAAACCCAGCACGACGATGCACTGGCGGTGGTCAAAGACTTGGATGCCCGCATGGTCTCCCTCAAGGAGATGCGCGGGCATCTTGTGGTCTATCGGCAGTACAAGCCTCTTGCACAGAAGCTCCAGACTGTGCGGAATCCCGCCAAGTTCAAGGAGCAGCACCGTGCAGAGTTTGCTGTGTACGAGGCCGCTTGCGCCTATTTCAAGGCCAACGGGCTCAGGACACTGCCGGACCTCAAAAAGCTGGATGCCGAATACCAGACCCTTTCCTCGGAGAAAAACGGGTTCTACACCCGCTACAAGAAAGCGCAGATCGAACTGCGTGAACTCCGCACCGCACAACAGAACGTGGAAGCCTTCTTCCGCAAGGAAGAGCGCAGCCACGCCGTACCGCAGCAGGAGGTCAAATGAACAACACTCTGACGGATCGATGTGTGAATAAACCCAACCTCACCCACGCCCCTCACCGGGCTTCGTCCTTTCGCCTGTACCCCACCCATTGGGACGGAGGGTAGCACCTCTGTCTTTTCGGACGTAAAGAACGCCATCTCGACCCGGCAGGCAGCGGAGCTGTACGGCTTCGCCGTAAACCGGAACGGCATGATGTGCTGCCCCTTCCACGGGGATAAACACCCCAGCATGAAGGTGGACAGCCGTTTCCACTGTTTCGCCTGTCAGGCAGATGGCGATGTGATCGATTTTGTCGGCAGACTTTTTCAACTTTCTCCCTACAAGGCTGTGGAAAAGTTGAAGGAGGACTTCGGCATGGCACTTGCCGACGGCAAGGTGCGGCTTGCTCCCCGCAGACCGCCCACCGTCCGGCAGCAGCTGCTGGACTATTACCGCTGTCTGCAGCGTTGGCGGGTCCGATATGCACCGCAGTCACCCACAGAAGAACTTCACCCCTGCTTTCTTGAAGCGATAAAGAACCTTGACATCGTTGAATATTATCTGGACTGTTCGGTGCTCCCGGACCCGCAGACCGAAAACGAGCTACGGAAGTATTGGGAGGGATTGCATGAGCGACTGGAAAAAGAGGAACGAAGATTGGCGTGATGAGGACGAACTGGAAGAAGAGGAAGAATGCGAATGCCCTTGGGTAGACAGCAAGGGCAAAGTGCGTGAAACCGCTTACTGCCAGTACCTTTTAGAGAAGCACCCCATGATGTGCCTGAAACAGAAGCTGTTCGACCAGAACGGCGAGGTAGACGAGGACGCACTGCTCTACGAAGTCCACAGCGACCTCCGTGACTTTGTGCTCGACAACCTTGCCAAGAAGGAGAAGCAGGTTCTGGACGCACTCCGTATCGAAACCTATACCCCTGAATGGAAACCCCAGCTTGACCGCATCCATCTCCAGAACGGAACCTACTTTCTGGACGAGCGGGGCTTTGTGCCGGAAAAGGAACTCTGCCTGAACCGGCTCCCCGTGGAATACCAGCCCGATGCCCCCGCACCGACCAAGTGGCTGGAATTTCTGGACGGTCTGCTCATCCCGGAGGATATTCTGACCTTGCAGGAATACCTCGGCTATCTTCTGATCCCGTCTACCAAGGCGCAGAAGATGCTGGTCATGACCGGCAAGGGCGGCGAGGGAAAATCCCGCATCGGCTTGCTGCTGAAGAAGCTGTTCGGGGAAGCCTCTCACTCCGAATCCATCCTCCGCATCGAAACGAACCGCTTTGCCAGTGCAAATCTGGAGTACAAGCTGGTCATGGTCGATGACGATCTGAACATGGTGGCTCTGCCCGAAACACGGAACATCAAGTCCATCGTCACCGCTGAAGACCGTTTGTGCATCGAGCGGAAGAACAAGCAGGCTGTCCAAGGCCTGCTGTATGTTCGTTTCATCTGCTTCGGCAATGGCAACCTTGTGGCTGCTCACGATGACAGCGACGGCTTCTGGCGCAGACAGATCCTCATCACGGTGAAAGACCGTGACCCTGCCCGGGTAGATAACCCCTTCCTCATCGAAGAGCTGTCCGAGGAGCGTCCCGGCATCCTGCTGTGGATGCTGGAAGGTCTGCATCGTCTGCTGGCGAACCGCTATCAGTTCACCATCAGCGAGCGCTCCATCCAGAACCTTGAAGCAGCCATGGCGGACAGCGACAACCTGACCCAGTTCATGCAGGCAACGGCGTATGTCCGCTTCAAGCCCGACACCGAGGAACGCTCCACCTACCTCTACCGCGCCTACACCAAGTGGTGCGAGGATAATCTGGAATCGCCTGTTCCGCAAAAGAAGTTCAGCCAGTTCCTGCTGAAAAATGCCGGGAAGTATGGCCTGACCTTTTCCAAGCACATCGAGGGGAAGTACCGCGGCTTCCGGGGCGTATGCGTCCACCCCGCCTTTGCTGCGGCATAAAACACACGAAAAGTGAAAATCTCCCGCCCTACGCGCCCCAGATCGGCAGTTTCTACTTGTTATCGCTGTTTTCTCCGAGCGCGTGTCCGCCCCTTCCGGGCGGATGTGGGGCGGCAACACGCCCTTCGGGGCGGGAGAGAAGGCAAGATGCGCCCCAAAAGGGCGCGTCCATCCCAGCCATGCGCCCTAAAAAATCAACACAGAAAGGTACTTTTGTGTGGTTTGGGGCGCGTAGGGCGCGTAAATTCAAGTTCTCGCACTTTTTTGGGCTGCTGCTTCGGGTCAGGAGCGGCAGGCCCTTACATATTTACCGGCCCACAGGGTGCAGCTCAACCGGAACTGCGCCGGGTCTGGAGAAGTGCAAAGGAGACATGCCTATGACGAATGTCCGCAAAAATTCCACCAAACTGACCTGTGAGGACTTGAAAATCGCGCTCGAATCCCCTACAATGAAATTGTCCGAAACCCCTGCCGTAGAACCTTCTGACCAGACCAGCAAAACCGTCCGACACGCCCCGCTTGTCTACCGGGTGGAGGAGATTGCCCAACTGTTGGCGATCTCCAACCGTGCTGCGTACAATCTGTGCAACACCACGAAAGACTTCAAGGTGATCCGCCTCGGTACCAGCATCCGGGTAAGCAAGCAGAGCTTTGACGATTGGTTTGCAGCGGTCTGAGGGAGGGAACATCTATGGCATCTATTCTCAGGCGCGGAGATTCCTACTCCGTTCGTTTCAAATACAAAGACCATGCTGGCCGGATCTGTGAAGGCTGGGAGAGCTTCAAAACCAAGAAGGAAGCACAAGACCGCAAGATCTCGGTAGAGAAAGAACTCTTGGACGGTACGTTCCTCATACCCGATGCAATGACGGTAGCGGAAATGCTGTACAAGTGGATTCCCATCCAGTCCAGCAAGCACAAGTGGGCACCCAAAACCTATACCCACACGGTAGCCATGATCCAGAATCTTGTCGTGCCCTATCTCGGCAAGAAACAGATCCAGAAGGTTCAGACGTATGACCTTGAACAGTTCTATGCCACGCTGAGCCGGACACCGCGCGGACTGTATAAGCAGGGTGTCAAGCAAACGCTCACCGACAAACAGAAGCGGCAGTTTCTGACGGGTGCTTCCATCCGGGAAGTCCATGCTATGCTCAAGACTGCTTTTTCCTATGCCGTTGAGTGGGGTCTGCTCCTTAAGTCACCGATTCCGAGAGAAGCCCCGAAATCGACCTCGGAAGAACGTGCCATTTGGGACGAAAAGACCATGCTTGCTGCGTTGCAAACCATGACCGACCCTACGCTCCACCTTGCTGTTCATCTGAGCATGATCCTCTCGCTGCGTGTCGGAGAGATCCTTGGCTTGCAGCCGGGAGACATCAACTTCGATGCAGCGGATGGACGTGGGACCATCACGGTCGGTAGGAGCTTACAGCGCACCGAAAAGCTCGCGCTGGAAAAGACCGACCCGAACCAGATCTACCACATCTTCCCCGACCAGCGTGAGGGCAGCAGCTCCGCACTGGTGCTGAAGAAGCCGAAAACCAAGAAATCCAGCCGCACCCTTTATCTGACGAGACCCTTGAAAGAGGAACTGCTGGCTTGGCTAGAAAAGCTCCGTCAGGACGAGCTTGCCATGGATGGCAGGTATCGCAACTGTGGTCAGCTCTTCCGCCTGCCCAACGGTATGCCTGTTGCCCCGGAAGCCCTTTCTAAATGGTACCGCGCATGGCGCGCGGAGCACCCGGAGTTTGAGAAGATCGTGTTCCACGGTCTGCGCCACTCCAGTGCCACTTACCAGTTGATCGAATCTGGCGGCAACATTAAAGCCGTGCAGGGCAACACCGGTCACGCCACCACCGGCATCCTGATGGACACCTACGCCCACACGCAGGACAAGCCCCGGTTGGAGCTGGCCGAGAAGCTGGAAGCAGACTTCTATTCGCAGGACATCGGCTCCCCCCAATCCGGCTCTGCGCCGGTAAAAGAAAATCTGCCGGACGGCATCCAGATCACCCCGGAAGGGATGCTGAAAGTTGTCCGACAGATGAACCCCGAGCAGCGGCGTGAGTTCACCCGCCTGCTGTTCGCCTGAAAAAAGTATGGAAAAATCGCTCACGATGCACAGAATGCAGACAATGCAAGGAAAAACACGGCTTTCCCGCCGGTGTGCAAAAAGTGTGCAAAAGTGTGCAGAGCCCCAGAAAACGGAAAATCCCACGAGGAATCTTACGATTCTTCGTGGGATTTTGGTGCGCTCGAGGGAACTCGAATCCCTGGCCCTCTGATTAAAAGTCAGATGCTCTACCGGCTGAGCTACGAGCGCATATTCTGCGGCAAAACAATACCGCCGAATAATATTACCACAATTGGCTGCAAAAAGCAAGAGCGACACCTAAAAAAGCGGAAATTTCAGTTTTATACAACAAAGTTACTCAAAAAACCTTTGCGCCCGGCGCTGCAGCAGCTCCACCAGCAGGCCGGTATAGATGCTGACCATCGAGGGCGTCTCGCCCAGCTCCATGGCCTTGCGCTGGGGCAGGTCGGCTAAGCGTCCCTTGTACAGGCACTTCAGCTGGGGCAGCAGGGGGTAGTCGTTGGGGTGCATCAGGGTGCTGTCCTTGGGCAGCGCCAAAGCGCCGCTTTGCTCCAGCACCTCACTGACAAACTGGGAGCAGAAATAATGCCGGCGGCGCTGCCAGCGGATATGCAGCCCGCACAGGATCAGCCCCAGAATATTAAAGCTGTACTCCTCGCTGAGGCGCATGAACTCCTCGGCGCGGTGCAGGGCGCGGAAATAGGCTTCATCGGACACCTCCAGCGCATACAGCGCACAAGGGGCGTCGTCCCGCAGACGGAAAACGCCCTTGTTCAGGTATTCTTTGCTGGGACCCGCCGGGAACATGGTGTAGCCGTTTTTGCGGGTGGAGCTATACAGGCAACTCAGCTCTGCATCAAACGCCATGGAGGCGTGGGTATAGCTGGAACCGGTGGCGGCATAGACCAGTTTGGACAGCAGCGTGCCGGAGCGGGTGAGCAGAATGTAGATGGTTTTCATGGCAGTTTCCCTTATGTCAGCCCCCGGCAAAGGGGGAAAAGTATCATCTATATACAGAACCAGTATAGCATAAGTAAGGTCCCTTTACCACTAAAACGTTTCTTCTGGCCAAAATATTGCAAAAAAGGGCAAAAACAGCAGCCCAAAGCTGTTTTCAGGGCTCTGGGCTGCTGTTTCTCACAAGTTTTTCAAGCCGTCAACGGCTCCGGGGAACAGTTTACCAACCGTGGCACTCTCTGCTTGTCTCGCCGCTGCGAACATCCCATGCAGGGGATTTGTAGCCGCATCCACGGCAGACTTCCTGATAGATGCAATACTTATAGTATACCGCATCGGTTCCTGCGGTCTTATGGATGCAGGGTTCCTGGTAGGGTCCGGCCTCGTATTCGCTGATCTTCTGAATGTAGACACGCATTTCGCCGCACTTTGCACACTCGCTGCTCCTGGCAGGAACCGGCTCTGCCTCCTCCAAGGCCTCCTCGGACGTGGAAGCCGCCGTTTCTTCCAATGGATCATCGTCATAGCTTTCTGCATCCGCAAAGCCTACCAGGCAAAGGGTCAGGGCCAAAACCATGGCCAGCAGGATCGGGGCGATCTTTTTCATAGAAAAGCACTTCCTCTCTTTCGGCATGTTGGTTTCTGTTTCTCGGAGAGTCCTTTCTAGCTTTATTGTACCATGCCGCTTTATTTTTTTCAACTATTATCTTATTTTTTGTGCTCATTTACATTTTCTCAGTCTTGCACCAAAGAGCTGTCTGCTGTGTTTTTTGCCCCACCGGGGCCGGGAGTCCCACCTTGCATCCCGGTTTGTCAAACTTTTATCAAAATGTCGGTTTTTCCCCGTCCCGCCTTATTTTTCACAGTCTGCGTCCCTGCAGGGCTTCGGGAATTTACTTAATGTGGGAAAGCTTGTTTATGAAATTTGTTTCTTTTTTGCAAACAGAACCTTCCATTTATTGCTTTTGAAAAGCTTTTGTGTATAATGATAGACAGGAGAATTTGCATTGCATCGTTCTGTGCTGTCTCCCCCTTATGCGGTGTCCGTACCATAAATGGCGCTGCATCTCCTACACAGAGTTATGTAAGGATCAAACGAAAGTAGAGGTACGCAAATATGGCAAAGTTGGATCTTACCAAGTATGGCATCACCGGCACGACTGAAGTCGTGCACAACCCCTCCTACGAGCAGCTGTTCGCAGAGGAGACCAATCCCGAGCTGGAAGGCTACGAGAAGGGTCAGGTCAGCGAGCTGGGTGCTGTGAACGTGATGACCGGCATCTACACCGGCCGTTCTCCCAAGGACAAGTTCATCGTGATGGACGAGAACTCCAAGGACACCGTGTGGTGGACCAGCGATGAGTACAAGAACGACAACCACCCCGCTTCCCAGGAGGCTTGGAAGGCTGTCAAGGAGATCGCTCAGAAGGAGCTGTCCAACAAGCGCCTGTACGTCGTGGATGCTTTCTGCGGCGCCAACAAGGATACCCGCATGGCAGTGCGTTTCATCGTGGAAGTGGCCTGGCAGGCACACTTCGTTACCAATATGTTCATCCGTCCCACCGCTGAGGAGCTGGAGAACTTCGAGCCTGATTTCGTTGTTTACAACGCTTCCAAGGCTAAGGTCGAGAACTACAAGGAGCTGGGCCTGAACTCCGAGACTGCTGTGCTGTTCAACATCACCAGCAAGGAGCAGGTCATCGTCAACACCTGGTACGGCGGCGAGATGAAGAAGGGTATGTTCTCCATGATGAACTACTATCTGCCGCTCAAGGGCATCGCTTCCATGCACTGCTCCGCCAACACCGACATGAACGGCGAGAACACCGCCATCTTCTTCGGCCTGTCCGGCACCGGCAAGACCACCCTGTCCACCGATCCCAAGCGTCTGCTGATCGGCGATGACGAGCACGGCTGGGACGACAACGGCGTGTTCAACTTCGAGGGCGGCTGCTACGCTAAGGTCATCAACCTGGATAAGGAGTCCGAGCCCGATATCTACAACGCCATCAAGCGCAACGCTCTGCTGGAGAACGTCACTCTGGATGCCGAGGGCCACATCGACTTCGCTGACAAGTCTGTCACTGAGAACACCCGTGTGTCCTACCCCATCAACCACATCCAGAACATCGTGCGTCCCGTTTCTTCTGCTCCCGCAGCAAAGAACGTGATCTTCCTGTCTGCTGACGCCTTCGGCGTTCTGCCCCCGGTCTCTATCCTGACCCCGGAGCAGACCCAGTACTACTTCCTGTCCGGCTTTACCGCAAAGCTGGCAGGCACCGAGCGCGGCATCACCGAGCCCACCCCCACCTTCTCCGCTTGCTTCGGTCAGGCCTTCCTGGAGCTGCACCCCACCAAGTACGCTGAGGAGCTGGTCAAGAAGATGAAGGCCAGCGGCGCAAAGGCTTATCTGGTCAACACCGGCTGGAACGGCACCGGCAAGCGCATCTCCATCAAGGATACCCGCGGCATCATCGATGCTATCCTGAGCGGCGCTATCAACGAGGCTCCCACCAAGAAGATCCCCTACTTCGACTTTGAGGTCCCCACCGCTCTGCCCGGTGTCGATCCCGCCATCCTCGATCCCCGCGACACCTACGCAGATGCCGCTCAGTGGGAAGAGAAGGCAAAGGATCTGGCCGGCCGCTTCGTGAAGAACTTCGCCAAGTACGAGGGCAACGAGCACGGCAAGGCTCTGGTCTCCGCAGGCCCCCAGCTGTAAGCTGAATCCCGCATTTTTCTTCTGAACTCCATATAAAATAAGCGCCCGCCCCGTGGTTCTGCTCGAACCATAGGGCGGGCGCTTTGTTGTTTGCATTCAAGCTATCCAAACACTTTTTGCCCGGGTAAACAAAGCGTCGATTGCGTTTTGCGCGGCCTTATGCTATGCTTTTTCCAAGGGAGTTGATAAAATGGATGCCAGAACCTTCGGAAATTATCTGAGCCGGATGCGCAAAGCGCAGGGGCTGACACAGGCTGAGCTGGCTGAACAGCTGCACGTTACCGACAAGGCTGTCAGCCGCTGGGAGCGGGGCATCGGTCTGCCGGATATCAACACACTGGAACCGCTGGCAGATGCTCTGGGGCTGACCCTTGCCGACCTTATGCACTGCCGCGCTCCAGAAGATGCCGATGCCGCACCGACCATCCAGCTGGAAGATTTCTTTACCATGCTGCGTCGGCAACATACAGTAGATTGGCATTCCGTGCGCACTGCCCTGCTTGGGCTGAGCATTGCGCTTGCCCTGTGGGGTGTTTTGGCTTGCCCCGGCACCATTGCGGTGCACTGGTATGGTCTTGGCGATGGTTCTTTTCGGGCAGACGGCTGGATGCCGTCTTTCCTCATTTTCCCGTTGTGTGCAGGCATTGAATTTTTATCGCTGGAGATCTGGAACAGTTTTGAACAGACAGGCTATTATCGCCGCAGGGGCGAGATCAACCTTTTCATCATCCATGCCATGTCCTTCGGCACACGTTCTGCCAGATGGATGAAAGTTGTGCTGGATCTTTTGTTTTTCTTTTGCTTTGGTTTTGTGATTCCATTTGTAGAAGCGTGGATGATTTTTTTGAATTGATGCCAACCATTTCCGTAAAAAAGGACAGCGGAACGCCCGCAGGCGTTCCGCTGTACCACATTCAAAACGATAATTCAGCCCAGCAGCTCCAGCACACCGGCCTTGGGGCGGGCGCCCACGGCCTGACGCACCAGCTTGCCCTGCTCGAACACCAGCAGGGTGGGGATGCTCATCACCCCGAACTGCGCCGCCAGATCCGGCTGCTCGTCCACGTTCACCTTGCCCACCTTTACATCGGTGCGCTCCTCGGCTACCTCGTCCACCACGGGGCTCAGCATCCGGCAGGGACCGCACCAGCTGGCCCAGAAGTCCAGCAGTACGGGCTTTTCGCTGTGGAGCACTTCCTGTGCAAAGTTTTCCTTGGTAATGTTGATGACTGCCATATTTTTTCCCTCCTGAATGGGTGTTGTGTTTTACTGACACCATCAGTATACCCCATACGCAGCCCGCTTTTCCGTGACCGGGTCACGCAGGCGCAAAAAACAGCCGCTCCGGGCGCACCCGGAGCGGCTGTTTTTGAAGGAGGTAACGAGGTAAATGAATAAGGATATCTCCCAACGCTTATCCCGGGGTGCAGGCCCCGGACAGGCGCTCAGGCAAAGAAGGAGATGATGAGGGCTACCAGGAAGCCCACACCGCCGACCAGCGTTTCCATGATGGTCCAGGTCTTGAGGGTGGTCTTTTCGTCCATGCCCACAAGGCTCTTCACCAGCCAGAAGCCGGAGTCGTTGAAGTGGGAGCAGACGGTGGAACCGCCTGCAATGGCAGCGGTGACACAGGCGAGGTACAGCGGGCTCAGCGCGCTAAGGCCGGGCATAGCGGAGATGATGCCGGCTGCCATGGTCATAGCCACGGTAGAGGAACCCACCGAGATACGCACCAGAGCAGCCACGATGAAGGCCACCAGCACCAGCGGCAGGCTGGCGTTTGCCACGGCGTTGCCGATGACATCGCCCAGACCGGAGTTCTGCAGCATGTAGCGCAGCACGCCGCCGCAGGCAGTGACCAGCAGGATCATGCCGGTGGGCTCCAGAGACTTGGTCATGATCTTTTCCAGCTGGGCGTTAGTGTAGCCGTGGCGGGTGCCCAGCAGGTACATAGCAGCGATGGTAGCCAGCAGCAGTGCCATGAAGGGCTCGCCGAGGAAGGCCAGAACAGGCTGGATGCCGGCCAGTGCGGGCACCACCTTTGCCACAGAGTTTGCGATGATGAGCAGCAGCGGGATCATGATGATGCCCACGATGGTGCCGAACTTGGGCAGCTTGCTCTCGTCAATGTCTGCCTGCTGCGCAACGTGTTCGGGGACTTCGATCATGTACTTTTTGCCGCAGATGCTGCCCCAGATGGGACCGGCGGCGATCATGGCAAAGATGCCGCAGAAGATGCCAATCAGGATGACCCAGCCAAGGTCAACGCCCAGCATGGTAGCCACCAGCACGGGGCCCGGCGTGGGAGGGATGAAGGCGTGGCCGACCGCCAGACCGGCCAGCAGGGGGATGACGTAGTACAGCACGGAGCGCTTGGTGCGCTTTGCCAGAGAGAAGGCCAGCGGGATGAGAATGATAAGTCCTGCATCAAAGAACACCGGCATGGCCACCACCAGACCCGTGATGCCCAGTGCCCACGCGGCCTTTTCGTCACCGAACTTCCGCACCATGGTCACAGCCAAGGTCTGTGCGCCGCCGGATTCTTCCAGAATGGCGCCGAACATGGAGCCCAGACCCACAAGAAGGGCGATGCCCTTTAAGGTGTTGCCGATGCCCTCGTTCACCGAGCCGATGATGTCGGACAGGGGCATACCGGCCATCAGGCCGATGCCCACCGCACCGATCAGGATGGAGATCATGGCGTGTACCTTGAACTTGATAATGAGAATGAGCAATAGGATCAGGCCTGCCACGGCAGCAAAAACCAGCCGTGCCGCATCGGGCGTTGCAACTGCTGTCATAGAAATTTCCTCCGTTTCGTGATTTTTGGTTGCACTTATCCAAGCCGTCCGGCAAAACGCACCGGACAGTTTACTTTTTGTTATTTATGCGGAGCGGTTTACTCCATGTATGCGCCCTTCATGGGGCTGACGGCGTGCTGAGAGTAGAGTTTCAGCAGACCCTTGGTGTACTTGGGAGCCTTGGGCTTCCAGTTGGCGCGGCGCTCGGCGAGGATGGCGTCCATCTCCTCGGGGGTCTTGGGCTCGCCCTTCACGCCCACAATGGCCAGCTTGCGGTTATGCACATCGATCTGGATCAGGTCGTCCTGCTCCACCAGTGCGATGGGGCCGCCCACGGCAGCCTCCGGGCTGACATGGCCGATGACCGGGCCGCGGCTTGCGCCGGAGAAGCGTCCGTCGGTGATCAGAGCTACACTGGAAGCCAGCTTCGGGTCGGCGCAGATGGCCTCGCCGGTGTAGAACATCTCCGGCATACCGCTGCCGCGCGGGCCCTCGTACCGGATGAAGATGGCGTCGCCGGGCTTCACCTCGCCGTGCAGCACAGCGGAGATGCACGCCTCCTCGCTGTCGTAGGGCTTGGCGCGCAGGGTAGCTTCAAACATATTCTTGGGGCAGGCGGTGTGCTTGATGACGCAGCCCTCCGGGGCAAGATTGCCTTTCAGGATGGCGATGCTGCCGTCGGTGCCCTTGGCGTTATCGAAGCTGTGGATGATGTCCTCGCGGCTGACCGGGCGGGCAAAACCGGCGGTCTTTTCCGCCAGAATGGCGTCGCAGTGCTGGTAGAAGCCGTTCTTCTTTAGCTCCTCCAGATTCTCGCCCAGCGTCTTGCCGGTGACGGTCATCACGTCCAGATGCAGCATGGACTTGATCTCCTCCATCACGCGGGGCACGCCGCCTGCGTAGTAGAAGTACTGTGCGGGCCAGTCGCCGGAGGGACGGATGTTCAGCAGGTAGTGTGCGCCACGGTGCATCCGGTCAAAGGTGTCGGCGTCGATCTCAATGCCGAACTCGTGGGCGATGGCGGGCAGGTGCATGGTGGCGTTGGTAGAGCCGGAAATGGCGGCGTGCACCATGATAGCGTTTTCAAAGCTCTTCTTGGTCACGATATCCTTGGCGGTGATGCCCTTCCTGACCAGCTCCATCAACTGCTTGCCGGCATCGTAGGCGGCCTGCTTCAGCTCCGGGGCGGTGGCAGGCATCAGGGCGGTGCCCGGCAGCATCAGGCCCAGTGCCTCGGCCATGATCTGCATGGTGGAGGCAGTACCCATAAAGGAGCAGGCACCGCAGCTGGGGCAGGCATTGTGCTTGTAGTAATCCAGCTGGCTGTTGGGGATGACGCCGGTCTTTTCCCATGCGTCAAATTTGCCGATCTGCTCCAGCGTCAGCAGCTCGTTGATGGCGCAGGCAGGGTCGTTGACCACATACTCCTTGGGCAGGGTATGGGCTTCCATGACGCCGCCAGTGACCACGATGGCGCTCATGTCCTTCAAACGGCCGATGCTCATGAGCATGGCGGGCACAGATTTGTCGCAGCTGGCGATGAACACGCCGCCATCGTAGACGCTGGCGTTTGCCTGTGCCTCCACCAGATTGACGATGGCGTCACGGTGGGGCAGCGAGTAGTTGATGCCGTCATGACCCTGTGCGATGCCGTCGCACATATCGGTGGCAAAGTAGCGGGCAGCCTTACCGCCGTTGTCGTTGACCGCCTGCACGGCCTCCTTGACGAACTGATCCAGATGGGCGCTGCCGGGATGGCTGTCGCCGAAGGTGCTTTCCACCATGATCTGGGGCTTTGCAAGGTCCTCGACCTTCCAGCCCATACCCATTTTCAGGGGGTCGTTCTCGGGTGCTAAAGTGCGGACTTCCTGTGAACGCAACTCCATATTCATTACCTCCAAATACTGCTTGCTTTCGTCCTTTTTCTGCTGGACCTTTTTGTGGTTTTATTGTAAATCCGCAGACGTCTCTTTGCAAGTTGTCACGGGTATGTCCTACTTTTTGTGCAAAAACTCTGGGATACATCATGCACTCTGCCCAAATCCGGGCGAATTTTGCCCAAAATCAGCCGTCAAAGCGGCTTTTGGCAAAAACGCGGGAGAAAAGTCATCTGATGACTTTGAGAAGGACCCTCTCAGTCAAAGCCTTTCCGGCAGCGCCGCGCTTTCGTAGAAAGCGGCGCTGCAGCTGCCGCTTCCCTTCACGACCCCACCCGTGAAAATGCAATGCCGGAGCGTCCGCAGACGCTCCGGCATTGCTCTATAAAAAATATTTTTCCGCTGACTATGCGCAGAGCAAAGCGGAGCGCATTTTTAATCAGTTTTGTGTATCAATTGACATACGCCGCCATGCCGATGGTGCCGTCATCCGGGTCCTCGCCATCGTAGACTTTTTTGATGTAGCTGCGGTTGAAGTTCAGGTGCATCACCATGGCAGCTTTTGCGCCGATGGGATCGTGGTTGGCAATGGCTTCGGTGATCATGCGGTGGGTCATGATGGTCTCATCGATGAGCTTTTTGTGGGTGACATTCACGAACATCATCACCGCTGTATCGATGACCGGGATCAGCTGCCCTACCACCAGATTTTTGCTGCTCTCGGCGATGCAGGTGTGGAAGGCGATGTCATCCTCGATGTAGCGGTCGCCCTCGTGGATCTTGGTCTCCACCCGCTCGCAGAGCCGCCGCAGCCGCTCGATGTCCTCCGGGGTGGCGTTCTGCGCGGCCATCTCCGCAATGCCCGGTTCCAGCAGCAGACGGACGTTCACCAGATCAAAGGCCAGTGCGTTTTTGTCCTGCATGCTGCGCAGGTTCAGCGGGTCGGAAAGGCCCTTGACTGTAGTCACCACATAGGTGCCGGAGCCCTGCCGCACCTCCACGATGCCCTTGCTGGACAGCAGCTTGACCGCCTCGCGGATGGTGCTGCGCCCCACCCGAAACTTTTCGCCCAGCGCAAACTCGTTGGGCAGCTTTGCGCCCGGCTCCAGCGCTTCGTCCAGAATATAATGGTAGATCTGGTCCTCCACCTGCTCGGCCAGCAGCTTGTTTTTCAGATGTGAAAATTCACTCATGGAAGCTTCCTCCGCGCCCTGCGCATCTGATGGTTTGGTTACCCGCACACACTGCCATCCGGAGCAAAGAACTGAACGTGCTTTTGCCACTGGGTGGGGCTGATGGTGCGGCGGTAACAGTCGGCCAGTGCCTCTACCACAGCCTCCGGGGCAAGGGAGGCGCAGCCCGGGCAGTCCAGCACCAGAATGCGGAACCATGCGTCAAAAAGATGCTCGGTGTAGTGGGTGTCCCATGCGCCGCAGCGGGCGTAGAAGCCCAGACGTCGCACGGCCATAGCGGCGTCCTCGGCCTTTTCCGGCATTTCGGCCTCGATGAGGATCGCTTCGGCATCGCCCTCCTGGGCAGGCAGCTGTGCCCCGATGCCGTGGGCGCGGTAGGCAGGCACTACGGCAAAATAATCCAGCTGGCTCACCCGGCAGCCCTCCGGCCGCACCATCAAAAGATAAGCTGCCAGCGTGTCGCCGTCAAACACGCCCCATGTGTGGGCGGTGCCCTCCGCTTCGCTGGTCAGGATCATGCTCAGGGGCTTCAGTTCCCCGGCGGGGAAATCCCGGCGCATCTCGTTCAGATACACCTCGGTCAACTCGGGGCCGGTGAGCAGCCGCCATGTGAAGGTTTTGGTACACATACGATAAAGATCCCTTTCCGATGCCGCTTTGCGCAGCATCATATTTTTTCCTGTCCTGTATAGCATACCGGATGTTTTGCCGAAAGTCAATCTGTGCAAACATTGTACCAGCGCCGCCGGTTTTGCCAAGGGGCTTGCATCCGGGCGCAGAATCGGGTACTATACAGGTGACAGAATTTTTCCCTCCGGCGCTGCCGGAAGGGCTAAGGTGTATCTAAAAACAAAGAAAATGACGAATATTTCGCAAGCACAAGCGGGATTTAAGGCAAATAGCCGCAGGAATCCTTTGTGGATTTCAAGGCTGTTTAACGCAAAATCCAGCTGTGCTTGTAGAAATAGGCTAAATTTTCGACTTTTCAGATACACCATAAGATATAAAAAGGAGACTTGTACTATGGAATGGACCGATATCCGCCTGACCGTGGCCAAGGCTGATGCCGAAAACGCCGAAGCCGTTGCCACCCTGATCGCCGAGGGCGGCATTTACATCGAGGATTACAGCGACATTGAGCAGCAGGTTGCTGAGATCGCCCATGTGGACCTGATCGAGCAGGAGCTGCTGGACAAGCCCCGGGATACCGTGATCATCCATCTGTATCTGGAGCCGGGCGCTTCTCAGGTGGAGACGCTAGCGCTCATCGCCGCCCGCATGGAAGCCGCCGGCATCCCCTACACCGTGGAGACCGAGGGCGTGGAGCAGGAGGACTGGCAGAACGGCTGGCGCAAATATTATCACCCCATGGAGATCGGCAACCGTCTGGCTGTAGTGCCCTCGTGGCAGCAGTACGACACCGACCGGGTAAAGCTGATCCTTGACCCCGGCCTTGCCTTCGGCACCGGCGGCCACGAGACCACCAGCCTTTGCCTTGAAGCACTGGACGAGCAGGTGCGCGGCGGTGAGCGGGTGCTGGATATCGGCACCGGCAGCGGTATCCTTGCCATTGCCGCCCTCAAGCTGGGCGCTGCCAGCGCCGAGGGTGTGGACATCGACCCCGTGGCGGTGCGCACCGCCGGGGAGAACGCAGCCCTGAACGGCGTGCAGGATAAGCTGACCGTGCTGGTGGGTGATCTATCCGATAAGGCCAGCGGCACCTATGATATCATCACTGCCAACATCGTGGCAAACGCCATCCTCAGCCTTGCGCCCGCCGTGCCCGGTCTGATGGCCGAGGGCGCCACCTTTATTGCCAGCGGCATCATCGACAGCCGCAAGGACGAGGTGATCGCCGGGCTGAAAAAGGCCGGCCTCGCCGTGGCAGAAGTCAAGGAAAAGCGCGGCTGGGAGTGCATCATCTGCAAAAAGGCCTGAGATTCAAATATTGTAAGAAGGAGCGCACAGTATGCCGCACCGCTACTTTACCACCGAGATCTCCGACGGCACCGCCACCCTGCGGGGTGCGGACGCCCATCACCTTGCCCGGGTGATGCGGGCAAAGCCGGGGGAGACCGTCATCCTCTGCGACGGCAACGCCGTAGAGTACACCGCCACCATCACCGGCTTTGGGGAGGACAGGGTGGATTTTGCCGTAGAGCCGGGCTACCCCAGCGCCGCCGAGCCCACCGTGGAGGTGACGTTGCTGGCGGGCTATCCCAAGCAGGACAAACTGGAACAGATCATCAAGCACGGGGTGGAGCTGGGCGCTGCCCACATCGTGCCCTTCTTCAGCCGCTACTGCGTGGCTGCACCCAAAAAGGAGGAGCAGAAGAACGAGCGCTACAACCGCATTGCGCTGGAAGCCGCCAAGCAGTGCGGCCGGGGCGTTCTGCCGGACGTAGCCCTGCCGCTGCCGAACTTTGGGGCGGTGTGCCGCAGCTTTGACCAGTACGATCTGGTGCTGTTCTGCTACGAGTGCGGCGGCGCACCCCTGCGTCAGCTGCTGGCCGAGGCAAAGCCCGCCGATGGGCAAAAGCTGCGCCTTGCCATCGTGACCGGCGCCGAGGGCGGCTTTGCCGCCGAGGAGGCCGAAATGGCCGCCAAGGCCGGGGCAAAAACGGTGGGCCTTGGCCCCCGCATCCTCCGCTGCGAGACCGCCCCGCTGGCGGTGCTCTCCGCCGTCATGACCCTGACCGGGAATCTGGAGTAATAAGCAATAAGAGGCTGCTGCACAGGATTTTGTGCAACAGCCTCTTATTATTTTGCGTTATATTACGTTTTGTAAAAGCATTTTCAGGCATTTTCCTCTGCATCCGGGTGGGCATCGGTGTCCAGCAGAGCCTGTTTTAACTTGAGCAGGTTCTGGGGGCTTACCGAGAAGCTGCGCAGACCGAGGTGCAGGTACTGCGCCGTGTTGGCGGGGTTGCCCACGGCAAGGCCGCAGATGGTCACAGGGACGTGGTGCGCGCTGGCGGCATCCATCACCATGGTGATCAGTTTTTTCATGGCCGGACTGGCGGGGCGGTAGTAGTGCTCTGCGCTGGCAAGCTCCCGGTCGGCGGCGTGGGTGTACTGGGTCAGGTCGTTGGTGCCGATGACCAGAAAATCGCAGCCGTGGGCTACAAAGTCCTCCACGGTCAGGCAGGCGGCGGGGATGCTCAGCATCACGCCGAACTGAGTATTCTCGTTAAAGGGCACGCCCCGCTCCCGCAGGCTCTGGCGGCAGTGCTCCACAATGCTCATGGCGGCGTCCCAGTCCTCTACATCGGTCACCATGGGGAACATCACCCGCAGCGGCCCCCGGGCGGCGGCGCGCAGCAAGGCGCAGATCTGGGTCTGGAACTGCTGGGGCTGGCGCAGGCTGTTGCGGATGCCGCGCAGGCCAAGCTTGGAGGACTGCGGCCCCTGATTGGCATCGGCCACGGTGCGGTCGGAGCCAAAGTCGAAGGTACGCACGGTCACCGGACAGCCGTTTGCCGCCGCCAGACAGGAGCAATAGAAGAAATACTGCTCCTGCTCGTCCAGAATGCGCCCGGGCAGCATCATGTAGCCGCTGCGCAGCAGCCCAACGCCCTTTGCACCGGACTGCATGGCGGTGTCGATATCCTCCGGGCCGAAGCAGTTGGCCAGCAGCTCAAAGGGTTCGCCGTCCCGCGTTTCGTCCGGCAGGCTGTGCAGCTGCTTCATCTCCGCGTCCTCGCGCTGAAGCTGGCAGATGCTGGCCTCCGCCTGCTGGCGGGCGACGGCGTCCGGGTCCAGGATGCAGTTGCCGTTGGTTGCGTCCAGAATGACGGTACGTCCATCGCAGTCGTCCAGAAAATCCTTGCCCACCTGCACGATGCCCGGGATGTTCATTGCCCGGGCAATGATGGCGGCATGGCTCTGGCCGCTGCCCTCGGCGGTGATGACACCCAAGATCATGCCGGAGGGCACACTGAACAGGTCGGTGGGCATCAGCCGGTCGGCGGCAAGGATCACCGGATGATCCAGCGCCAGCCACACCCGGGGGCGGTTGGTCAGGATATTGATCACCCGGCGGGTGGCGTCCAGAATATCCACGCTGCGCAACTGCATATAGGGGTTATCCTTCATGTTGGCAAGCTGGTCGGCGTAGCGCTGCCCCACCTGATGCATCGCCGCCGAGGCGCTGATGCCCGCATTGATGCAAAAGCGCACCTCGTTCATCATGCCCTCGTCGTCCAGCATCATGCTCTGGAACAAAAAGATGGCCTGCTCGGTGGGCGCGGCGCGCTCCGCCATGGAGTCCAGTTCATTCTGCGCCGTGTGCACGGCATTTGCCAGCAGCCGCAGCTCCCGCTCCGGGTTGAAAGGGCCGTGGCTGAAGGTCTCCACATGATGTTCCAGTCGGCTCACCTGACCCAGCACCAGCCCAGGGGATGCGGATACGCCTTTATAAACCTTCATCTTTTGTCACCTCCGGCAAAGCCGGTGCGGTCAAAGTGCGCCACACCAGCGCCTGTAAGAATGTATTGGGCAGCAAAGCGGCCAGCGCCGCCTGTCCGGCGGTGCTGCTGCCCGTAAACAGCGGGGTAAAGCTTTCCATACGCTCTTTGTCGCACGCGGCCAGAAACGCCTCGGCCAGCGTCCGGGTGGTGTAGAAATGGGTGGGGTCTACCCCCACATCCTCGGCGGCGGCTTCCAGCGGAGCAAGCTGGGCGTCCTTCATCCGTGCCAGCAGTAAAGCGGCATCGGCGGTAAGGGTGACCGGGTACTTCTCCCGCACCTCCTTCTGCACGGCGTCAAAGGCTGCGCGGAAGGCTTCGGCATCGGCGCTGCTGTCCGCACCGCTGTCCACCGCGTAGGCACAGCCCCGGATGCGTCCAAAGGCGCGCAGGGTGTCGTAATAGCCCAGCTCCATGTTGCGCTTGGCGGTGTCGGGGTCGAAGTGCAGGATATCGCCCAGCTCCCAGTAGCTGCGGATCATGGTGGTGGGCAGACCGGTCAGGTTGGGGCGGGTGATGCCCACGCCTTCCAGATCCACACAGACCAGCTCCTCTGCGCCCATGGTCTTGGCAAGGCCGGTGGGCATATTATCGCTGTACCCGCCGTCTAAAAACTTTACCCCGTCGATCTGCCGCGCCCGCAATGCGGGGAAGCAGGCTGCCGAAGCCATCAGGTAGTCCCGCACCTGCCCGGCAGGGATATCCTCCAGCGTCAGCTCCCGGGGACGCAGCCCGCGCTGCTCCACCGTCACGAGGCCGAACCGGATGGGCGCTGCCCGCAGCGCGTCCTCGTCCAGCACCCGCTCCACGATCTCTTCCAGCGGGGTCACATCCATGCCGCCTTCCTTTACAACCCGGCGCAGAAACTGGTGCAGGGCGGAAAGGTCTGCGTTTTCCTCCGGCAGCTCCATCACATCCCGGCTGCGGATAGTCAGCCACATATCCCGGGCAGTCTCGTACAGATCCAGCACGAACATGGCACCGTTCAGCCCGCCCACGCTGGTGCCGGTGATGATCTGCGGGTGCCAGTCCAGCTCCATCAAAGCCCGCCAGACGCCTACCTGATAGCTGCCGCGCGCACCGCCGCCTGCCAGCACCAGCGCCTTTTGCGTGGGTTCTCTGCGTTCCATATCAAGCCCTCCCGTGCACGTTCCCGGTATTTTCTAAAATTGTTATAATTATACCATACTTTCAGGTAAAATTCTCCCGAATTTTAAGAGATCATGCCTTTTTCCTGTGAAAGTTTCGTGCTATACTAACCGGAGATGAGTATAAAGGCGGCCCGGAGGGCGCACAACAGGAGGAACGTATGCACTGCAAACAATGGATCTTTGATATGGACGGCACCCTGACCGACAGCATGGTGGTGGTATGGGAGGGCGCCCCGGAGGCGCTGCTGGCGCGCTTTGGCCGCACCCCGAAGGCAGACCTGCACGAGACCCTGCTGACCATGGGCATGGAGGAAGGCGCACAGTACCTCATCCGGGAGTATGCGCTGCCGCTGGACAGGAACGGCTATCTGGACGTGATGCGCGAGGTGATCGCCCAATTGTACGAGAAGGTGGAACTGAAGCCCGGCGTGCGGGACACCCTTGCCCGGCTGCGGGCCGAGGGCGCACGGATGTGCATTTGCTCCAACACATGGAGCAGCCAGTGCCGCACCGTGCTGACCCGCCTTGGCATCGACGAATACTTTGATTTCTACATCGAGGCGCGGGGTGCTATGAGCAAGAGCAGCCCCGCCCCCTTTATGGAGGCGCTGCACCGCCTTGGCGGTACGGAGCCCGCCGGGTGCGCCGTGTGCGAGGATGCGCTCTACGCTGCCCAGACCGCCCATGATGCCGGCTTCTATCTGGTGGGCATTCAGGACACCACCAGCGCTGCCGACGCCCCCGCTTTGCGCCGCATCTGCGACCAGTTCCTGCCGGACTGGACTGCACTGGACTGGGCGCAGGCGTAAGGTTTCACAAAACTGCCACAGTGCGGCGCTCTTGTAATCCGGGTGCCGCAGGAGTATGATAATAATAATACTCAAATTTTGTCGTCAAAAAGGAGGCCCTGCCATGACGAACCCTCTCGTCAGCATCATTGTGCCCGTGTACAACGCCCAGAAGGGGCTTTCCCGCTGTCTGGAAAGTATTTGCGGCCAGACCTATCAGGAGCTGGAGATCATCGTGCTGAACGATGGCTCTACGGATGACAGCCTTGCCATTTGTGAGCAGTTCCGGGCAAAGGATCCACGCATCGTGGTGGTGGACAAGGAAAACGAGGGCGTTTCCTGCACGCGGAATGCCGGGCTTGTCCTTGCACACGGCGACTATATCCAGTTTGCGGACAGTGATGACGCACTGGACCCTGATTACACCCAGAACCTTGTACAGGCCGCCTTGGAGCACAACGCCGACCTTGTGATCGCCCCGTACTGGATGGTGATCCCCTCCAACTCCAGCAAGACCGGGCACGCGCTGGAAACGCTGCAGACCTCCCTTGGCATCGAGCCGGAAGCCCCCAAGACCGAGGTGCACAAGTACGGCTTTCTGCCGCAGGGCGTTTACAGCCGGGAGGACTACGCCCGCCGCCTGATGCAGCAGCCCGCCTCCTTTTACTACGGCGTGCTGTGGAACAAACTCTACCGCCGGGAGATCATTGCACAAAATCAGCTGGGCTTTGCGCCCGATGTGCACTGGGCCGAGGATCTGATCTTCAATATGGGGTATCTGGAGCACGCACAGGTGTTCGTTTCCATCCCCGAGGCCGGGTATCATTATATCCAGAACCCCAAAAGCCTCTGTCATACCCAGATCGACCTGCGCGGCATCGTAGAGAACAAGACACAGATTTTTCAGCTGTTCAAGGAGGTGTACACCCGCCTTGGGCTGTACGAGGAGCTGCAGCCCCAGATCTACAAATTCCTGTTCGCCTTTTCGGAGAGCGGGGTACCCTCGGACAGCCTGCAGGGTGCTTTGCTGGATGCAATGTCCCGCCTGAACGATGCCTCTGTCCAGCCCGAGCCCTCCCGCAAAAAGCCCCGCCGCAAGCCCCAAAAGCACGCCCGCCGCAAAAAGCCCCGGCATAAGGAAGAATAAATCGTTAAGCAAAAAAGTCGCTGCACGAATGTGCAGCGACTTTTTTGCTTTTTACCCTACCCGGGTGCAGAAAGCCTCCCGGACGGCGGCTTCCCGCCCGCGGGGGATGGGGATGCGCGCCCCGCTGCGCATCCGTACCTCGCCGGGGGACAGCAGCTGTACTGCTTCCAGATTGACCACATAGGAGCGGTGCGGCTGCACAAAGCGGCCGTCTGCAAGCAGCGGCTGCGCCACCGCAGAAAAGGGCACCCGCAGCGAGAGGGAGGCCACATCCTCCCCGGTGGTCAGGTGGAAGTGCACGATATGATGGGTGCATTCCAGATATTCAATTTCGGCATAGGTCAGCGCCCGCACGCCGTCGGCGGTGGTCACGGTAAGGGTGGGGCCGTATTCCGGCTCCACCGCCCGCTTGAGCAGGGCAGAAACTTCCGGCTGGTGCACCGGCTGCAGCAGATACTGCATGGCGTCCACCCGGTAGGCGCTGTATGCGTGCGCCGGGGTGCGGGCCACAAAAGCCAGCGGCGCGCGGCGGCCCCGGCGGCGCAGCTCTGCCGCCGCCGTAAGCCCTTCGGGCCGGGCTACCGCCGCAAGCTCAATGAGGTACAGCTCGTACCGCAGCCCGGCGGCATCCTGCTGCAAAAGCGCTTCCGGGCTTTGCAGCTGCTCCACGATGCAGGCGTCCTCCCGCCGGGCGAAGAACTCCATGCACTGGTGCTCCAGCCTGCTGCGCAGCGCCCCGTCCGGGCTGCAGATCGCAATGTGAAAGATCATGGTTTGGTTTCCTTTGCGGAAAAATCATCTTAAATCAAGCAATTCCGGGCAGACTGCGGTCTGCCCGGAATTGCATTTTTACGGCAAGAGTCAGGACGGCAAGCGGCAGCTGACTTTTGTTCTTTTTAGCATTAGCAGCCGATGGCGGCGCACTTCTCGGCCAGCCATGCGCGCTCGTCCTCGGTCAGGCGGGGTGCCAGCTGCTCGAACACCTTGCGGTGGTAATCGTTCAGCCAAGCGACCTGCTCCTTGTCCAGCACGCCGGGCACGATGGGAGAGGTAGCGATGGGCACAAAGGTGAGGGGACGGAAGGCAAGGAAGGTACCGTACTGGTTGTCGGCCTTGTGGTAGCACTCGATCTCGTTCTCGATGCGGATGCCCACCTCGCCGGCCTCGTACACGCCGGGCTCGTCGGTGACGATCATACCCGGGCGCATCAGGGTGGTGTTGCGGCCGTTCAAAGCGTGGGGGCCCTCATGGACGTTGCCCACAAAGCTGACGCTGTGGCCGGTGCCGCAGCGGTAGTTGATGAGGTGACGCCACAGCGGCTCGCGGGCGATGGTGTCCAGCATGTGGCAGTCGCAGTAATCCAGCCAGACGGCCTTGGCGATGTCGATGTGGCACTGCAGCGTCCAGGTATAGAACAGCCGCTCGTCCTCGGTCAGCTCGCCCAGCGGGTAGGTGCGGGTGATGTCAGTGGTGCCGTCCAGATAGGTAGCACCGCTGTCCACCAGCAAAAAGCCCTTGCGCTGCAGAACGGCGTGATCCTCCGGGGTGGCGTGGTAGTGCATCATGGCTGCGTTGCCGCCGTAGGCTGCAATGGTGCCAAAGCTCTCCACAAGGAACTTATCGTCTGCGCTGCGGTACTTGTGCAGGATCTCGTCCACGGTCAGCTCGGTCAGCTGTTCGCCGGCAGCCAGACGGTTTTCCAGCTCGATCTGGAACCGCACCATGGCCACGGCGTCCCGCAGATGGGACTCGCGCAGGTGTGCCAGCTCCACCTCGTTCTTCACGCCCTTCATGGCCAGCAGGGGGTCGGCGGCGTCCTTCACGGTCAGGGCGGGGTTGTTTTCCAGCACCTGATACACGGCGTAGTTCACGGTAGCGCTTTCCGCCAGCACGGTCTGCGGCTCGGTCTCGGCGGCCATCCCGTCCAGAATGCTGTCGTAGTCGGCCAGCGTTACGCCGTTGGCTTCCAGCTCTGCCTTAGCCTCCGGGGTGACCCGCGCCTGATCGATGAACAGCACGGCGCGATTCGGGGTAACATAGCAGTAGGCCATGGCGTAGGGGGTGCACTCGATATCCATGGCGCGCAGGTTCAGAAGCCAAGCCAGATTATCCAGCTTGCCCACCAGCTGGGCGGTGCAGCCCTGCTCCTTCAGTTTGCCGCGCAGCTGCTCCAGCTTTTCTGCCGGGGAGAAGCCAGCGTATTCCTTGGGCAGGATCCATGCCGGGGTAGCCGGGCGGGCAGGGCGGCCCTCCACCCACAGCTCGTCCTCCAAGAACAGGGTCTTGATGCTGCCGTGCTTGGGCTCCAGTTCCTTTTTCAGGCTGTTGACCAGTGCACAGTTGGCGGTCAGACCGCACAGACCCAGCGTGCCGCCCTCGGGCAGCACCTTGCCGCAGTATTCCTCGGCGGTGGGCACGCCCGGCTCGCCCATGCGCATCAGCTGGATCTCAGTACCGGCGATCTCCTTTTCCGCCTGCACAAAGTACCGGCCGTCTGCCCAGACGGCGCTCTCGGTCATGGTGACCACAAAGTTGGAGTTCTCACCGTGGAAGCCGGAGAAGTAGGTCAGGGAGGTGTAGTGGTCGGGCAGATACTCGCTGGAATGCGGGTCGCCCACCGGGATCAGATAGACGTCCACGCCGTTTGCCTTCATAGCGGCACGCAGCGCGGCCAGACGCTCGGGAACTGTGTTCATACTCATAACAAAAGCCCTCTTTCTGTCATTTGCCGGAAAAACGTCCGGCGGCGATGGTTTGCTGCTGCTATTGTATCATTCTGCGGGGAAGAATGCAATGCGGGGGCAAAACTCCCCCCAAAACGCCGTCAATTTGCAAAAAAAGTTACAATTTTTTCTTGAAAAAGGCCGGTTTTCCATTGACAGGGTTGTTATAATAGAGGTGTAGTATTTTTGGGTCAGCACTCTGCGGCCCTTTGCGCTAACAATTGCGAATATTGCGATAAAAAGAAAGAGGCATTTGGATCATGACTAAAATTGATATCTTCTCCGGCTTCCTTGGCGCCGGCAAAACCACTTTGATCAAAAAGCTGATCACCGAGGCCTTTGCAGGCCAGCAGGTGGTGCTGATCGAGAACGAGTTCGGCGAGATCGGCATTGACGGCGGTTTCCTGAAGGAAAGCGGCATCCAGATCAACGAGCTGAACGCTGGCTGCATCTGCTGCTCTCTGGTGGGCGATTTCCGCACCGCTCTGCAGCAGGTGGTGGAGCAGTACCACCCCGACCGCATCGTCATCGAGCCGTCCGGCGTTGGCAAGCTGAGCGATGTGACCCGCGCCGTGGAGGGCGTGGCGGAGCATCTGGACGTGCAGCTGAACAGCTTTGTCACCGTGGCCGATGTGAACAAGGTCAAGATGTATATGAAGAACTTCGGCGAGTTCTACGATGACCAGATCAGCCACGCAAGCTGCATCCTGCTCAGCCGCACCCAGACCGCCAGCGAGGAAAAGATCGCCGCTGCCGTGGCAATGCTGCGGGAAAAGAACCCCACCGCCACCATCGTGACCACCGCATGGGATCACCTGACCGGTGAGCAGATTTTGAAGGCCATGTCCACCAAGGACGACTTCAAGGCCGAGCTGATCGCCATGGCTGCCAAGGCAAACGAGGAGCACGCCCACGAGGACGAGGAAGAGGAGCACGAGCATCACCATCATCACTACGATGAGAACGGTGTGTGCAGCTGCGGCCATCATCACGACCATGACGATGATGACGACGAGGATGAGCACGAGCATCATCACCACGACCACGACGAGCACGATCATGATGACCATTGCTGCTGCGGTCACCACCACGATCATGACCATGACGAGGATGATGACGAGCACGAGCATCATCACCATGACCACGACGAGCATGATCACGAGGAGCACGAGCATCACCACGACCATGACGGCCATTGCTGCTGCGGCCATCATCATCACGACCACCACGCCGATGAAGTGTTCACCAGCTGGGGCGTGGAGACGGCCCGCAAGTTCACCAAGGCTGAGGTGGAGCACGCCCTCACCGAGCTGGATACCGGCAATTACGGCATGATCCTGCGCAGCAAGGGCATCGTGGACGGCGGCGCAGACGGCTGGCTGGAGTTCGATTATGTGCCCGGCGAGTGGGAAGTGCGCAGCCGCAGCGCAGACGTGGGCGGCAAGCTGGTGGTCATCGGCTCCAAGCTGAACGAGACCGCCATCGCCCAGCTGTTCGGCTGCTGAGAACCCCATTATTGAGAGAAGGAGCAACCATTTATTATGGCAAAAGAGATCCCGGTCTACCTGTTTGTGGGCTTTCTGGAAAGCGGCAAGACCAAGTTTATTCAGGAGACCTTTGAAGACCCCAATTTCGACTCCGGCGACAAGACCCTGCTGCTGATCTGCGAGGAGGGCGAAGAGGAGTACAACGAGAAAAAGTTCGCCTTCCCCGGCGTGACCGTGAAGGTGCTGGAGGATAAGTCTGAACTGAACCCCCAGAACCTTGCAAAGCTGGGCAAGGAAGCGGACGCAGGCCGCGTGGTCATCGAGTACAACGGCATGTGGCTGCTGCAGGATTTAGCGGATGCCCTGCCCGAGAACTGGCTGGTGTACCAGTGCATCGCCACTGCCGACGGCACCACCGCTCTGACCTACGCCCGCGACAACTCCATGCGCAGCCTGATGCTGGACAAGATCGCCCGCAGCGAGCTGATCGTGTTCAACCGCGCCGAAGCCGTGAACAACGATGACGCCCGGCAGGAGCTGCACAAGCTGGTGCGGCAGGCCTCCCGTAAGTGCGATATCGCCTACGAGTTCAAGGACGGCAGCGTAGCCTACGATGATATCCCCGACCCGCTGCCCTTTGATATCAACGCCGACCCCATCGACATCCCGGATGACGATTTCGGCATCTGGTACATGGACTGTCAGGACGAGCCCCAGAAGTACACCGGCAAGACGGTGCGCTTTCTGGCACAGGTCTGCCAGACCAACCGTGCTGGCAAAAACAGCTTTGTGCCCGGCCGCTTTGCCATGACCTGCTGCGTGCAGGACATCCAGTTTGTGGGCTTCCCCTGCAGCTACGATGGCTACAAGGCGCTGGAACAGCGCGCTTGGGTGAGGGTGACCGCCAAGGTGGGCTACAAGTTCCACAACATCTACCGGGGCAAGGGCCCGGTGCTGACCGCCGTGTCGGTAGAGCCTGCCGAAAAGCCCCTGGAAGAGGTCGTAACGTTCTCTTAACGTTTCTGTATTACAAGGAGGTTCTGGTATGAAAACTCTGTTCCGTATTCTTGGCACGGCTGCTGCCGTGGCTGTCACCGGCGCTGCCATCGTGGTGCTGGACAAGATCCTGAATCAGAAAGACCCGCTCCATGTGGAGGAGGTCGAATTCCCGGAGGAAGCCGAAAAGGACGCCGAGGAGGCCGAAAAGACCGCCGAAGCCTACGAAGAGGCCGAGGCCAAGGAAGAAGCAAAGGCTGCCGATGCCGCCGCAGAAGCTGCGGAGGAAGCCGCACCGGAGGCTCCCGCCCCTGCTGAGAACGCACCCCAGACCCAGCCGGAGACTGCCGAAGAGCGCCCGGTGTACGACCCCGAAACCCCGAACGCCAACCCCGTAGAGGCCGGCCCCGCCGTTGCCCCCAAGGATGAGAACGGCAAGATCGACGTCACCAAGATCGCCGATGCCAACGATTTCGGCGACTGGGAAGAGCAGGGCTGCAAGGGCTGAGAAAACAGCATGATCCCCGCATAGACGCGGATATCAGCTCCCCCGAAAGGGGGAGCTTTTTTGTGCTTGCAAAATGCTGCGCAGTTCACTATACTGGAAGAAAAACACCGATGGAGGGCAGCACCATGGCATATACCGATGATTGGGAAAGCTTGATGAACGGCGTGTTCGGCGCGGGCGGCAAACTGAAGTTCGGCGGCGCACAGCCGCAGCCGGAAAAGCCGCAGCCCGAAAAACCGGCGGGCAGCGGCCTGCCTGATCTGAATGCGGCGCTGCTGGAACAGCAAAAGCAGCTGGACGAAATGCTCAAGCAGCAGAACGCCCGGCTGAAAGCGCAGGATGCCGGGGTGCAGACGGCGCTGGAGGACAGCCGCCAGATGCTGCGGGATATGGAAGCAGACGGCCTGCTGGCCAAGGGCACGGCGGACACAAAGCCGGAGCAGCTGGGCAGCTTTGAGGGCCTTGCCGCCGAGGTAAAAAAGACCGTCCTCGGGCAGGATGCCTTTGCGGACAGCGTGGTGCGGGCAATGCGCCGCCCCTTTGTGCTGGGCACCGAGGGCGCAGCCGCCCGCAACGTGATCCTGCTGTGGGGCGCACCGGGCACGGGACGGCACTTTGCGCTGGCCGAGACTGCCCGCATCATGGCGGCGCGGGGGCTTTTGCAGAGCGACCGGATGGCGGTGATGGATCTCGCACTCTACCCCGACCCCGGCGCGGAAAAGCTGTTTTTGCAGGACTTGTACGCTGCGCTGCACGCCCCGGGCGAGATCGTGGTGTTCGAGCACTACGAGAGCTGCCACCCCGGCTTTCTGCGCATCCTCTCCGACCTCGCGGTCAAGGGCAGTGCGCCTTTGTCCAGCCGGTATCTGGTCAACAAGGAGGGCATTCTGGTGGAAGCCGGCACGGCGCTTGCCCCCGGTGCAGTGAGCCGCATCGACCCCTGCGGCAAGTACCTGATCTTCTTCTCCCGCAAGGGACGGGAGGCGCTGGCAGATAAATTCGGCGCGTCCTTTGTGGCGGCGGTAGGGGATGTGTGCCAGACCGCCCCCTTCACCCCGGAAGCACTCGCCGCGCTGGCGGCGCAGCAGCTGAACGCGCTGGCGCAGCGGGTGCACAGCCGTCTGGGGCTGACCCTCACCGCCGGGGCGGAGGTGAGGGACTATGTGGCGGCGCAGTGCTCCAAGGAAAAGGGCGCAGAAGGGCTGGCAGACTGCTGCGAGCGCATTTTCCGCGCCCTGAGCGAGTATTGTTTACAGACCGATGCAAAGCTGTCCGGCACGGTGGCGCTGACCGCCGCGCCCGAGGGGCTGCAATTTGCGCTGAACGGTGCCGCCCCGGCAGACCTGTTCAGCCTGCTGCCGGCGGCCTACACCGGCGCGGTGGAGCAGATCCGCGCCGAACTGGATGCGCTGGTAGGGCTTGCCCCGGTCAAGGAGTATGTGTTCGGTCTGGCAGACAATTTACAGGTGCAGCAGCGCCGCGCGGCGGCGGGCTTCAAGACCGCAAGCCTGTCCATGCACATGATCTTTACCGGCAACCCCGGCACCGGCAAGACCACCATTGCCCGGCTGGTGGCAAAGTACCTCAAGGCCATCGGCGCGCTTAAGGGCGGGCAGCTGGTGGAGGTGACCCGCGCCGACCTTGTGGGGCGCTACACCGGGCACACCGCCCCGCTGACCAACAGCGTCATCGAGAGCGCACTGGGCGGGGTTTTGTTCATTGACGAAGCATACAGTCTGTACCGCGGCGAGCAGGACAGTTTTGGGCTGGAAGCCATCGACACCCTTGTAAAGGGCATGGAGGATCACCGGGACGAGCTGGTGGTCATCCTTGCGGGCTACACCAAGGAGATGGAGGTGTTCCTCACCGCCAACAGCGGCCTTGCCAGCCGCTTCCCCAACAAGATCGAGTTCCCGGACTATACGGCGGACGAGCTGCTGGACATCACCGCCGTGCTGGCAAAGGGCAAGGGCTACCGCCTTGCCGAGAGCTGCACCTTCCCGCTGCTGGGGTACTACAAGCGCCGTCAGGCGCTGGACAGCCGCACCGCCGGCAATGGCCGTCTGGCGCGCAACACGCTGGAAAAGGCCATCTTCAACCAGAGCCGCCGCCTCATCGCCGAGCCCGCCGCTCCCCTTGACCTCATCCAGCCCAGCGATCTGGAATTTGAGGAATAAGGAAAAATTGATAGGAAAAAGGGTTCCAGAAACGCCTGCAGGCGTTTCCGGAACCCTTTTTATTTATTCGTGCTGCTCCGCAAGCCCCTGCACCATCTCGTGCAGCTGGGCGCGGACGGCGGCGGGGGCGGTGACCTCTACCTTGCCGCCAAAGCCGCACACCCAGCCGAAAAACTGCTGGCTGACGCAGATGGGCACATCAAAGTGGAAGTGCTCTGCGTCCTCCGGGCAGAACACCGGCTCCCGGCCAAAGCGCTCCCGCATGACCGGCTCAAGGTCGGCAGCACACCGCAGAGTGACCCGGTACTCGGTGCCGCCGAACATGTTGAAGTGCTTGCGCAGATAGGCGGGCAAATCGAAGGTGCGGAAGAACTCTTTGCCCCGGCGCGGCTCGTCCAGCACCAGCACCCCGGCCATCCGGTCCACCCGGTAGTGGCGCACCGGGGGTGCTTTTTCGTCCTGATAGGCGATCAGGTAATAGCAGCCGTTTTCCCATGCCAGCTGCCACGGGCTTACGGTGCGCACGGCGCTGCTGCCCTTGTAGCGGAACTGCACCAGACACCCCCGGTTGATGGCAGTGTGCAGCGCGTCGATGCTGTACAAAAGGGTCTGGCTGTCGGTCTTGGGGCGCCCGTCCACATACACCTGACGCTGCAATTGGGTGCCCTCGTAGTCGGAGCAGAGGGCTTCCAGCTTGTGGATGATGCGCTTGCTGGTGCGCGCCGAGATGACACTGCTGGACTGTACCGCATCCACCAGCAGCTTCAGCTCCGAAAGCTCGAATGCACGGCTGGCCATCCAGTACCCGCCGCCGCGCCCCCTTTGCAGCTGGATGTCGTAGCCCAGACTGCGCAGGGTGTCAATGTCGCTGTAAATGCTCTTGCGCTCGGCCAGAATGCCCTGATTTTCCAGCAGCTGCACCAGCTGGGGCACGTTCAGGCGGTGGTTCTCGTCGGTGCGCTGCTCAAGGATGCGCAGCAGCGTTACCAGCTTGGATTTCTGTCCTTCCTGCTTGGGCATGGGGCAATACCTCCGTCACGGTTTATTCCGGCAGCTTTTTGTCAAAGGCGGCGCGGCGCTGGGTGGAAAGGCGGAACATCTGTTCCAGCTTGTCCCGGTCGTCCGCTACAAGGGCGGCGCGCATCTCCTGCAGGGCAGAATCAAACTGGTCGATCTCGCTGATCAGGTTCTGCTTGTTCCACAAAAACAGCTCTGCCCACATTTTGTCGTTGATGCGTGCAATGCGGGTCAGATCGCGGAAGGAGTCGCCGGTGTATTCGCACAGCGAGGAGTTGTCGTTGGCGCACATCAGGCTTACGGCAATGGCGTGGCACAGCTGGCTGACATAGCCAATCATCCGGTCGTGCTCCTGCACGGTCAGGGTGCAGATATGCTTGAAGCCCAGCACCTCGGCCAGTTCCTTTGCCCACTGGATGCCCGCCGGGGTGTTCTTTTCGGTGGGGGTGATAATGAAGTTGGCCGGGGCAAAATTCACCTCGGCGGCGTGCTCCACGCTGGAGGTCTCGCGGCCTGCCATGGGGTGGCTGGCGATGAACTCCACCCCCGCCGGGCACAGCGCCTGCACCGGCTCCACAAGGCCGGTCTTAACGCCGGAAACATCCGTAAAGATGCACCCGGGCTTGAGCAGATGGCCGTAGGTGCCAAACCAGTCCAGCAGCGCGGTGGGGTACAGGCCAAAGATGATATGGTCGGCCTGCCGGACAAGATCCTCAAAATCATGGGTCTTGCCGCCGGCGATATAGCCGTGCTCCAGCGCGTACTGCAAGTGTCCCTCGCTGCGGTTGATGCCGTCCACATGGAAGCCTGCGCGGGTCAGCTCCAGCGCGTACTTGCCGCCCAGCAGACCCAGACCCACTACGAGATAACGTTTTGTTTTATCAAGCATCTTCTACCTCCACGCCAAGCGGCGCTGCATCTGCAAAAAAGCCGGGCCAGCTCTTCTGGATGGCTTCGGCATCGTCCACGGTCAGGGGCAGTGCGGCGGCAGCAGCCAGCACCGCAAGGCTCATGACCACCCGGTGGTCGTTGTGGCCGTGCAGGGGGGCGGCGGGGGCGTGCAGACGTTCAGCACAGCCGTGCACCGTGATGGTGCCGCCGTCGCTTTCCAGCACGCCGCCGCAGGCGCGCAGCTCGGCTTCCATAGCCGCGATGCGGTCGCTCTCCTTCAGGCGCAGCCGCTGGGCGTTGCGGATGACGGTGGTGCCCTCGCACAGCAGACCCAGCACCATCAGCACGGGGCCAAGGTCGGGGCAGTCCGCAAGGTCGATATCCACCCCGTGCAGGGGTGCTTTTGCAAAGGTGACGCTGTCGCCCGTGCGGGTGAACACCGCGCCGCACCGGCGCAGGATGTCCAGAATAGCGGCATCGCCCTGCAAGGTGTCCGGCGCAAGGCCGGTGATGGTCACCCCGCCGCACACCGCACCCAGCACCGCCGGGAAAGCAGCCTGACTGTAATCGCCCTCCACGTTGTAGTCGCAGGGGTGGTACTGCTGCCCGCCCGGCAGCAGCAGGGTGGTTGCGTCCAGCCAGCGGCTGTGCACCCCAAAGGCGGCCTGTACGGCGCGGGTCATGTCGATGTAGCTGCGGCTCTCCACCGGGGGAATAAGGTGCAGGGTGCTATCCCCGGGCAGCAGCGGCAGCGCGAACAGCAGCCCGCTGATGAACTGACTGGACACGTTGCCCGCCAGCCGGTAGTCCCCGGGGGTCAGTGCACCCTCCACGGTCAGCCCGGAGAGGGACTGCTCAAACCGTAGATTCTGCTCACGATATAACGTTTCGTATACGCATTGCGGGCGCTCCATCAGCCGTCCGCGCCCGGTAAAGGTGACCGGCTGGCCGGTCAGGCTGGCAATGGGGATCAAAAACCGCAGGGTGCTGCCGCTTTCGCAGCAGTCCACCGGGACGGTCAGGGGCAGGAAATGCCCAAGCCCCTGCACAGTGGCATCGTCTGCGCCGGTGCCCACAGCGGCGCACAGCTGTGCGGCAGCGGACAGGGTGGCAGAGATGTCCTTGCTGAATTCCAGATGGGTGATGTGAGAGCGCCCCACAGCCAGCGCGGCGCACAGCACGGCGCGGTGCGCCATGCTTTTGCTGGGCGGCGCAGCGATCACGCCCCCGATGCCGCCGGGGGCAGGTCTGATGGTTACAAGCATAGCGGTGTTATCCTTTTGCAATTTCCCCCGGGCAGCGCTTCAGGCGTCCCCTTGGGGGAGCTGGCGCGCCAGCGCCTGAGGGGGTAAACGGTTTACATCTCCCGGCCGATGGCCCAAGCCACCTGACGGCACTTTGCCATAGCCTGTGCAAAGGCGTCCGGGGTCAGGCACTGTGCGCCGTCGCTCCATGCATGCTGGGGGTCGTAGTGCACCTCTACCTCCAGACCGTCCGCACCGGCAGCCACAGCGGCGATCATCATAGGCTCCACCAGATTGGCCTTGCCGGTGGCGTGGCTGGGGTCTACCACGATGGGCAGATGGGTCTTTTCGTGGATGATGGGCACAGCGGAAAGATCCAGCGTATTGCGGGTGTACTTTTCAAAGGTGCGGATGCCGCGCTCGCAGAAGATGACCTGCTCGTTGCCGCCGGCCATGATGTACTCGGCGCTCATGATCCACTCCTCAATGGTGTTGCACAGGCCGCGCTTGAGCAGCACAGGCTTGTGCATTTTGCCCACGGCCTTGAGCAGCTGGAAGTTCTGCATATTGCGTGCGCCGATCTGCACCACGTCCACATACTCCTCAAACTCCGGGATACGGTCCTCGCTCATCAGTTCGGAGACGATGGGCAGGCCGGTGGCTTCGCGAGCCTTTACCATGTCTAAGATGCCCTCGGTCTCCAGACCCTGAAAAGCATAGGGAGAGGTGCGGGGCTTGTAGGCGCCGCCGCGGAACAGCGCCGCGCCGCCCGCCTTGACCCCCTGCGCGATGCGCAGTGCCTGCTCGGCGTTTTCGATGCTGCAGGGGCCCGCCATGACGGCGATCTTTTCCTTGCTGCCGATCTTCACGCCACCGCAGTCGATGACCGAGTCTGCGGGGTGGAACAGGCGGTTTGCGCGCTTATAGGGCGCGGACACGCGGGTAACGTTGTCGATCCACGGGTTTGCCAGCACGTCCCGCTCGTCGATCTTGGTGGTGTCGCCCACCAGACCGAACACGTTGTAGTCCTTGCCGGTGATCAGGGTCACGTCCAGACCCTGCTTTTCGAATTTGTCAACGATCTTTTCCAGCTCCTCTTTGGGAGCGCCTTTTTTGGTGGAGATGATCATGGGAGGTCGTTCCTTTCCTGTTTGTTTTACATCACGATATGCGCCTTAGAGGAGCCGTCGGTGCGCAGCAGCTGCGCCAGCCAGATGCAGGCGTGCAGGTAGCCCTGCGGGCCTTCGCCGATAAAATGCCCCTGACAGCCAAAGGACACCACGTCCGTTTTGCGGAAGGGCTCGCGCTCGTCCGGGGCGTCCAGCATCACCTCTACGGCGGGCACGCTGCACAGCCGCAGCGCGTCCAGAATGGCTACACTGTAATGGGCGTAGCCGCCGGGGTTCAGCACGATGCCGTCTACCCGCCCGGGGGCAGACTGGATCTCGTCGATGAGGTCGCCCTCGTGGTTGGACTGGCAGATGTCTGTCTCGATGCCAAGCTGGTCGCAGCCCGCCTGTACATAGTCCATCAGGCCGTTGTAGTCCACCTCGCCCGGCACGCCGGGCTCAGACCAGCGCGCCAGATTGATGTTGGGCCCGTTAAGAATCAAAAATTTCATCCAGTGCCTCCTGTGCAGCTGCCAGCGTCTGGGCCAGCGTGCCGGTGTTAGAAATCACCGCATCTGCGGCGGCAAGGTACAGCGGGCGGCGCTGGGCCTCCATGGTGCGCAGCGCCTCAGCGCTGGAAGAAAGCGGACGGTTGCCGCCCACAGCCAGTGCCTCCACCGGCCGGTCGATGAACAGCACCACGCCGTTCTGGCGCAGGGCGCGGACATTCTCTGCCCGCTTCACCGCGCCGCCGCCGCAGGAGAGCACAAGCCCTTTTTCCTTGCCGAAACGGGCGATCTGCGCGGCTTCCTTTGCGCGGAAGCCCTCTTCGCCCTCGGCGGCAAAGATATCCGGGATGCTGCGCCCGTCTGCCTTGACGATCTCCTCGTCCAGATCCACAAGCGGTCTGCCCAGCTGCTTCGCCAGCAGGCGGCCAAGGGTGGATTTGCCGCAAGAGGGCATTCCCACAAGGGCGATGTTCAGCGTCTCGCGGCGCAGCGCAGCGGTAATGCGCCGCACCTCGCCCGGGGCGTCCTCGAACTTGCGGCCAAGGAAGTATTCGGCGGCGTACACCGCCTGTGCCACCAGCATCTCCAGCCCGCCTACCGCCACCGGCACACCGGCGTCCTCGGCGCGGAGAATCAGTTCGGTCTTGTTGGGGTTATAGACCACGTCCACCACGGCTTCCAGCCCGGGCATGGCAGCAACGTCCAGACTGCACACGCCCACGTTGGGGTACATCCCGGCGGGGGTGGTGTTGAACACCACCTGTGCACCGCTGCGCACGGCTTCGGCGTAGCTCAGCTCGCCCTTTTCCGGGTCGGGAGTGCGGCTGACCGTCAGCACCTTGGCAGCGCCCTTATCCAGCGCCACCGCGCGGGTGGTGTTGTGAGTACCGCCGGTGCCCAAGATGAGCACGGTCTTGCCCGCAAGTTCCACGCCGTGGGCTTCGCACAGGTGGGCAAAGCCCAGATAATCGGTGTTGTAGCCGTAGAGCAGGCCGTTTTTATTTACCACCGTGTTCACCGCGCCGATGGCGCGGGCGCAGGGGTCGATGAAGGAGCAGTACTCCATCACCAGCTTTTTGTAGGGGATGGTCACATTGATGGCCTTGAACTGCCGCCGCTGCAAAAAGGCGCGGGCGTCTGCCTCGGTGGGCAGGGGGCACAGCTCGTAGCTGTACCCGCAGAGCAGCTCATGGATAGTCTTGGAGTAGGAGTGTCCCAGCTTGCCGCCGATCAGTCCGTATTCCATCTCAGTCCTCCTTCCGATAGCCGGTGGGGTCGGTCATCCACCGGGCACCGTACCGGGCGGTGAGCAGATCACCCACCGCAAGGGCGGCGGCGCAGGTCTGCACGATGGCGGCCCGGGGCACGATACAGGGGTCGTGCCGCCCCTGAATGGACAGCTGTGCGTCCTTTTTTGCGATGTAGTCCACCGTGTCCTGCTGCTTGTAGATGCTGGGGGTGGGCTTGACGGCGGTGCGGAACACCACCGGCATACCGTTGGCGATGCCGCCGTTGATGCCCGCGTTGTGGTTGGTGGCGGTGACCACCGCACCCTCTGCCGTCATGCGGAAGGCGTCGTTCGCTTCCGAGCCGCGCAGCCCGGCAAAGCCGAAGCCGGTGCCGAACTCGATGCCCTTGACCGCCGGGATGGAAAAGGCAAGGTGGGCGATCTCGCTCTCCACGCTGTCAAAGTAGGGCTCGCCGATGCCGGCGGGCAGGCCGAGAATGGCAGTTTCCAGCACGCCGCCCACACTGTCGCCCTCGGCACCGGCGGCGCGGATGGCGGCCTTCATGGGTTCTTCCACGGCGGCATCCAGCACCGCAAAGCCCTCGGTCTTGGTGGTAAGCGTCTCCACCTGTGCCGCAAGGGCGGCGGGGTCGTCCAGTGCAAAGGGCGTATCTGCAAGACCAGCGCACCGGGCGATGTGGGTGGTGATATCAATGCCTGCCCGCTGCAATGCGGCAAGCACGATGCTGCCGCCCGCCACCAAAGCAGCGGTCACCCGGCCGGAAAAATGCCCGCCGCCCCGGGCATCCTGAAAGCCGTGGTACTTGGCGTAGGCGGTAAAGTCCGCGTGGCCGGGGCGCAGCAGGTCGGCGGTCTTGGCGTAGTCGCCGCTGCGGGTGTTCTGGTTTTCGATCATCAGGGCGATGGCGGTGCCGGTGGTGTGGCCGTTCACCACACCGGAAAGCAGCTGCACCGCATCCGCCTCCACCCGGGGGGTGGAAAGGCCGTCGCCCCGGGCGCGGCGCTTATCCATACAGGCGGCGAGGAAGCTCTCGTCCACCGGCACACCGGCGGCCATGCCGTCCAGCACCGCACCCACGGCGCGGCCGTGGCTCTCGCCGAAGATGGTCAGCGAAAGGTCGCTGCCAAAGGTATTTTTCATGGGTCAGTCCTCCATGCCCAGCAGCGGGCGCAGCCCCTCCACAGGGATGGTCTCGGCGCGCCAGCAGCCAAGGCCGGGCACCTTGATGATGGTGATCTGTCCGTCCTGTGCTTTTTTGTCGTGCAGCATCTCGGCCAGCACCTTTTCCTTATCGTAGGCGGTGCGGGTGGGCAGACCCAGACGGCGGTACACATTGCGCACCCGCTTTTGCAGCGCCTTGGATTCGATCATGGGCAGCATGCCCAGCGCCACGCACTCGCCGTGGAACAGGCCGGTGGTGCGGCGTCCCTTGATGCCCTTCACAGCCTCGATGCCGTGGCCGATGGTATGGCCGAAGTTCAGCGCCTTGCGCATCCCCTGCTCGGTCTCGTCCTGCTCCACGATGCTCTTTTTAAAGCGCAGGCTGCGGCAGATGATGTCGCCGATGCGGTCGTCCACGTCCTCTTTTTCAAAGATGGAGAACAGCTCCGGGTCGGCCAGAAGCCCTGCCTTGACCGCCTCGGCCAGACCGTTGATGAAGTGGCGGCGGGGCAGGGTGGACAGGGTGTCCGGGTCCACGATGACCAGCTTTGGCTGCCAGAAGGCACCCACGATGTTTTTGGTGTCGCCCAGATCCACGGCGGTCTTGCCGCCGATGGAGGAATCGATCATGGAAAGGGTGGTGGTGGGGCAGTTGATAAAGTCGATGCCGCGCATATAGATGGAAGCGGCAAACCCGGCAAGGTCGCCCACTACGCCGCCGCCTACGGCCACCACAAGGTCGCCCCGGCCCATGCCGAAGTCCAGCATCTGCCGCAGCACGGTCTCCAAAATTTTAAAGCTCTTGCTGGCTTCGCCCTGCGGCACCGTGATGATGGTGGCATCCTTGCACTGGTCGGCTACCATCTGGGCGTACTGTGCAGGCACACCGCTGTCGGTGACCACCGCCACCCGGCGGTCCAGCCGGGCGAACTGATACAGGTTTTCCAGCGAGCCGCGCTTGACGATGATGTCGTAGCTGCGCTCACCCAGATTCATGGTCAGCTTGGTTCCGATAAAATCACTCATTTTGTATACACTCCTAACAGCCGCACCGTCCGGCAGGTGCGGTCAAGCTCGCGCAGCAGCGCGGCGGTCTCGCCGGCGGCGGCATCGCCCACCAGCTCTACATAAAAATAATATTCAAAGGGGACGTGCGGCATGGGGCGGCTCTTGATGGACTCCATATTGAAGCCGCTGGCACCGATGACCTGAATGACCTCCGCCAGCTTGCCGGGCTTGTTATCCACCGTGAACAGCAGCGAGAACCGGTTGCCCGCCGTGGGCTTTTCGCGGCTGAGCACGATGAACCGGGTGGTGTTGTCGCCGTCGGTATTGATGTTAGGCACCAGAATTTCCAGCCCGTACAGGGCGGCAGTCTCGGTGCTGGCAATGGCGGCCTTTGTCGGGTCTTTGCTTTCAGCCACGAACTTTGCGGCCATGGCGGTGTTTGCCATGGCGGTGGCGGGCAGACGGAACTGCTTTAAAAAGGTCTCACTCTGGGCGATGGCCTGCTGGTGGCTGTACACGGTGCGCAGCTGGGAAAGCTGGGTGCCCGGCAGCACCAGCAGGTTCTGGGAGATGGGCAGGTCGTACACGTCCACCACCCACAGCTCCGGGTGATTATAGCACAGGTCCAGCACGGCAGAAACATCCCCGGCGTGGCTGTTTTCAAAGGGCACTACGCCGTGGGCAGCTTCGCCGGAGGCCACGGCCTCGAATACCTCGTCCCATGTGGAATAGCTCACGGCCTCGGCGTGGGGGAACAGCGCCTTGAGGGCGATGTGGGCAAACGCTCCCTCCACCCCCTGATAGGCGGCGCGGTTGCGCCCCAGCACGGCAGCCTCGTACTGCTTGGCGATGTCCATCATGTGCTGGACATGGTCTTTATAGTAAGGGCGCAGCGCAAGCTGCTGAATGCGGGCTGCGGCCTTTTCCAGCACGGCGGCCTCCCGGGCGGCATCGTAGATGGGCAGGCCGTGCGCCCGCTTATATTCGGCCACCTGCAAAACGGCAGCCATCCGGCGCTCGAACAGCGCAGCCAGCTGCGCATCTACCGTGTCGATCTCGGCACGGGCTTGTTCCAGTGCGTCCATGGGGGTCACATCCTTTTTGGTCGGTTTTTGCGGGGATACCTAGTAAGTATACCATAACCGGGACAGAGAAACAACAAACCGCCCTCCATTTGAGGGTGGAGAAAATTTCAAATCAGCCATGGGTAAAAAGACAAAAATAGAAAACAGAGGCTCTCTGGTCATCGCCTGCGGCGACGACCAGAGAGCCTCTCAATCGCTGTTTTTATTTTTCAAAATATCCTCCCAGCTGCGGGCTTTGCCGTAGTAGCGCCCGTAGGGGTTGTCAAGGTCTGCGGCGCGGAGGACAGGCGGCGCAGGCGGCTGGGGCTTTGGGGTGCGGTCAAAGGTGAACCGGGCGGCAGGACCGCCGGCTTTGATGCGGAAGCGCATCTTTAGTGCCCCTCCCCGGCGGTGGAGACTGCCCCGGCGGTCAGGTTTGCCCAAAGGGGCTCGCTGTTTTCCAGCAGAGAAGCCGATTCCTTCAGCCATGCGCCCCGGATGCCGATATAGTAATCTGCCAGCAGCTGCTGGCTGTCGCCGCTGGCGCTCTGCACTGCGTCCGAGGTGTAGCTGCCAAGCTCCATCCCGGTCAGCACCGGGCAGTCCGTCCAGCGGTAGACCATATTCCACCAGTCGCTGTCGGCGTCGGACTTGGGCAGATGACCGTCCAGATATCGCAACGTGCCGGTGGTCTGCTGGAAGCCTGCGGGGTCGTAGAGGATAAAGATGGAGCTGAGGGAGCTTTGGATATCGGTGGAAAGCTTGGTGGTGCCTGCCATATCCAGATAGGCGTCCGAGTCCTCACTGTTGAAGGCCATGGTGTACTGGTTCAGTTTTACCACCACCTTGCCGTCGCCGTTGCAGTCCTCGCCGTAGGCGGCAAGCTGCTCTTGCAGGGCGGTGACGGTGGCTTCGGGCAGGTAGTAGGGGCTGACCACCGCCACGTTATAATCCGGGTGGGTGGTCAGGAAGTACTGCCCGATAAAGCAGTACGCCACGAACGCACCCGCAATGCCGAAGAGGAGCACCCATTTCAGGTTGTAGTCCCACCAGTTTGCCCAGCGCTCCCTGCGGCTGTACTGCCGCTGTTTGCGGGGCTTGAGGTCCTTGGGATCAATGTCGCGTTCGTAACGATAGCTTGCCATAAAATAGTTCTCCTGTGTGATGAAACGAGCGGGAAAGGCTGTTACTTCAGGGCAGCCAGAATGCTCTGGCGCACGGCGTCGGGCAGCTGTTTCTGCTCGGCCTTGCTCATGCCGGCGGTCTGGATGGGCGACATGATCTTGATGCGCACACTGCCCGGGCGGCAGCGGTTGCCGTTTGTCTCAAACAGGGCGCGGGCACCGGTCACAGCCACCGGCACCACCGGGGCACCGGTCTTGACCGCAATGCGGAAAGCACCGGCCTTGAACTCGCCCGCGCCGCCCTCTTCGCCCTTGTAGCGGGTACCCTCGGGGAAGATGACAAAACTGCGGCCGCCCTCCACGATGGCGGTGGCATCGTTCAGCGCCCGCACCGAGGCGCGCACATCATCACGCTGCACGAACACGCAGCCCAGCAGCTTCATCCAGCGGTTGAGCAGGGGAATCTTTTCCAGCTCCTCCTTGGCAAGGATGCCGTGGGGCTTTTCCAGCCCTGCCAGCAGCAAAGGAATGTCGTAGTAGCTGCGGTGGTTCGCCACGAACACGCAGGGGCGGTCTTTGGGGATGTTCTCCAGCCCGTCCACCGACAGGGACACACCGGTCACCTTCAGGATGCCCCGGCTCCAGCGGGGGATATGCTGGTTCACGATCTGCCCCACGGTGGCGGTATCTCCGGCGGCTGCGGCGCGCTCGGCGCGGCGCAGGATGCCGTAATGCAGGATCATGTACCCGAACAGATAAATAAACATCGCAATGGTGCGAAGAATGCTCATAATAGTTTCCTCCTACTGCAAAAAATGCCATTGTCATTGTAGCACATTTTGCGTAAAAAAGGGAGAGATAAATATTTTTTTACAATTAGCCCCGGTTGTATCTTGCAAAGTTGACAAAATACAGGTATATTTATATCTGTAAAGTTAGCACAATGGCACTTTCCAGACAAAACGCCTGCGGTGCCGGTTAAAAACGTAAGAAAGGTACCGCAGTTACTATGGGTCTTTTTCCTTCTGCCAACGATTTCAAGGCCGGTAAGGGGGTCGAAAAGGATGCCCCCCGCAAGACCGGCATCGGCCGCTTTTTTGAGCTTGTAGGCCGTGATATGAACGGGATGTTCCTTGCAAACCTGCTGACCTGCATCGGGTTTGCACCGGTTATCTGCCTGGTGTATATCGGCTTTTTGCAGAACAGTCTGCCGGTGATGCTGGGCAGCGCCGCCGTGGGCGGTCTGCTGGCGGGCCCGGCGCTGGCCGGAATGTACGATACCGTCCTGCGCGCGCTGCGCGATGAGGCGGGCTACTGGTGGGTGACCTACCGCAAGGCCTTCAAGCGCAACTTCAAGGCCAGCCTTGTGCCCGGTGTGCTGTACACCGTGGTGGTCACGCTGCAAATCTTCCTCGTCTATTTCTGCTTCAATATGCTGTACCACGGCACCAACGTGGGCGTTCCGCTGTGGGTGGCTACGGTGCTCAATCTGGTGCTGTTCCAGATGCTGTTTGCCTATATGTGGCCGCAGGTGGTGCTGCTGGACCAGCCCTTGAGCCTGACTTTGAAAAACAGCATCAACTGCATGATCGCCTTTCTGCCCCACGCACTGGCTGCCGCCATCGTGCAGGTGCTGTTCTGGGGCGTGGTGATCTTGTGTATGCCGCTGGGTCTTTTCCTGATGCTGATCTTCGGTTTCTGGTTCGTTACCGAGGTGTCCTGCCAGATCGTGTACGGCGATATTGACCGGGTGTTCCACATCGAGGAGAACATCCGCAAGATGAAGGACGCCGAGCTGGAAGCAGCCCTCAAGGAGGACTACGCCGACGACGACACCCCGGAGGAATAAGCGATAAAACTGCGGAAAGGAGCGATGTCCCATGGAACAACGGAATAATCTTGTGCTGCAGGGGACAGAGACCTTTTCCCGCGGGCAGCTGGACAACCTTGCGCTGGAAAACGGCGCACTGGTGCTGGATAGCGTGGCCGGGCGCAGCCTTTTGTACGGCAGCTACACCACCCCGGAATTCGCCATGCCGGCCTTCTGCAACCTGAACGTCAGCTGGAACGCCCACGCACCCCGGGACACCATGGTGGAGGTGCGCTGCCGGGTGTACGCAGCAGGGGCGTGGACAAGCTGGATGAGCTTTGGCAAGTGGGCACCGGATTACCCCCGGTGCAGCGTGTCCAGCCAGAGCGAGGACGGCATGATCTTTTTGATGGGCGATACCGTCACGGTAGCCGCCCCGGGCGGCGGCACCGGCGTGCAATTGCAGGTGAACCTTTCCACCAACAACGATAAAGTTACCCCGGCGGTGCGTCTGCTGGCGGCGGCGGTGCGTCCTCTTGCGTGGGAAAAGCGCAACGGCCATGCGCTGAACCGGCGGCTCTATCTGCCGGAATACTGCCTTTCCGCCCACGACCCCAGCTTTGGGCGGGAGATGGATCTGCCGCTGGTCATGGCGGCGCTGATGAACCGCTGGGGCGAGGATATCCTGCCGGAAGAAGTGGCCTACGCCATGGAGGACGGCAGCACCCGCAGCACCGGCAACACCGCCTTTGCGGCGGCCGCCGCAGGCTGCTGCGGCTACCCCTGCTGGCAGGCATGGATGGACCTTGCCGACCTGCGGGAGCAGATCCACGACGGCTGCTCGGTGGCGGTGCAGGTGGAGCGGCGGGTGCGCGGTCAGCGCGACCCGGTGCGGCTGTGGATGGGGCTGCACGGCTTTGGCCACGATGACGCCGTGATGGCAGATTTTGTGCTGCTGAACGACCCCACCGCCGATACCGACGGCGCAGTGAACTGCACCATGGCGCTGGTGGATTTTATGCGTTACTTTACCGGCAAGGCCATTGCCCTGCGGCCAAAGCAGCGGGAGACTGAGGCCGACCGTCCCCGGCGGCTGCGCTGCGAGCTGCGCGCCGGCACCCAGCCGGGCGTTTACTACTTTGAGCGGCGGGGAGAGCCCGCAGACCTGCCGGAGAATTTTTCCGGCTGGATCGCCTGTGCGCCCCACGACGGCGTGGCGCACGCCACCACCGCTCACCGCACCTTTTTGCGCTGTACCCGCACCGAGGACGGCGGGATACAGTTCCCGCCGGAGCTGCTGGCCGCAGGCGGGCGCTGCAGCGTGTATGCAGTGGACCAGACCGGCACTATGCGGGTAGCAGAGGTACGGCTGCCGAAGCCGAAGCCTGTACCTGCAAGCACAGAACCCAAAGCCAATGGCCAGACCGGGGACGCCCCGGCACAGCCGTAAGCTTTTTCAGGGCGATATATGAAACAGGAGGAACACATTATGGCAAAGACGATCATCACTTTGGGCCGTGAGTACTGCACCGGCGGACGCTACATCGCAGAGGACGTGGCAAAGGCACTGGGCATCAAGCTTTACGACAAGGAGCTGATCACCATGGCAGCAAAGAACTCCGGCTTGTCGGAGGAGGCTGTTGCCGCCAGCGAGAAACGGCACACCCACAGCCTGCTGTACAGTCTGTACACCATGGGCAACGAGCTGCCGCTGGGCGATCAGGTGTTCATTCTGCAGAGCCGTATCATCAAGCAGCTGGCCGAGGAAGGCCCCTGCGTGATCCTTGGCCGCTGCGGTGACTACGTCCTGCGGGAGCGCAAGGACGTGCTGCGGGTGTTCGTGTATGCACCCAAGGAGTGGCGCTTGCAGTACGCCAAGACCAACCCCTTGGTAAAGGCCAAGGACGAAAAGGGCATCAAGGACGAGGTGGAAAAGACCGACCGCAACCGCTCGGCCTACTACAACTACTACACCCAGAACCGCTGGGGCGATGCCCACAACTACGATCTGGCCATCAACGCCGCCCTTGGCCGCGAGACCTGCGTGAAGATGATCTTAGACGCAGCTGCCGCCAAGGAAAAGACGCTGTGACCCCCAGCCAGACCCAATAAACAACGACAGAACGTGGGCAGGGCGCTTCTGCGCCCTGCCCACGTTTCCGGCAAGGGAAGTTCTTACAGAGCGTATACCTTCTGAAGGCTTCCCCCCTTGGGGGAAAGGCTTTAGTGGCTGCGGCGTTGACTGAGAGTGATATCCATGCCGCAGCATCCCCTATCCCAAGTGTTCAAAAGGAGAAATCGTGAAAACAAATCAATCGCAGACCGCACCCGCCGAGGTGCGGGAAAACATCATGGGCACCATGGAGATCAACCCCCTTTTGCTGAAACTCAGCATCCCGATGATGATCTCCATGCTGGTGCAGGCGCTGTACAACGTGGTGGACTCGGTGTTCGTGTCTCATGTCAGCGAGAGCGCTCTTACCGCCGTATCGCTGGCCTTTTCATTGCAGAATGTCATGATCGCCGTGGGCGTGGGCACCGGTGTGGGCGTGAACGCCCTGCTGAGCAAGAGCCTTGGCGAAAAGAACCAGAGCCGCGCCAACGCCACCGCAGAAAACGGCATCTTTCTTTCCCTGTGCAGCTTTGCAGTGTTTTTTGTCATCGGCCTTACCTGCATGAAGCCCTACTTCTACGCCCAGACCAGTGACTCCGTCATCGCGCAGCAGGGCATCCGGTATCTGTCGGTGTGCTGCATCTTCAGTCTGGGTCTGTTCACCCAGACCATGGGCGAAAAGCTGCTGGCGGCTACCGGCCGCACCTATCTGAGCATGATCAGCCAGCTGGTGGGCGCTGTGGTGAACATCATTCTGGACCCCATCTTCATCTTCGGCTACTGCGGCGAGGCGCTGTCCGGCACCACCGGCGCAGCGGTGGCTACGGTCATCGGCCAGTTCTGCGGTGCAGGCATGACGTTGTACTTCAACACCCGCAAAAACCCGGATATCCAGATCAGCTTCAAAGGCTTCCGTCCCAGCGCCAAGGCCATTGGCCGCATCTACACCGTGGGTCTGCCCAGCATCGCCATGCAGTGTGTGGGCAGCCTGATGACCTTTGGCATGAACCTGATCCTGATGGCCTTCTCCGCTACGGCGGTGGCGGTGTTCGGCGTCTACTTCAAGCTGCAAAGCTTTGTGTTTATGCCCATTTTCGGCCTGAACAACGGCATGGTGCCCATCATCAGCTACAACTACGGTGCCCGCAGACCGAACCGTGTGAAAAAGACCATCAAGCTGGCGGTGTGCTACGCCGAGGGCATCATGCTGGCAGGCTTCTGCATCTTCCAGTTCGCACCCCGGCAGGTGCTGAGCATCTTTGCCGCCAGCGACGCCATGCTGGCCATCGGCATCCCGGCCATGCGCATCATCTGCCTGCATTTCCTGCTGGCGGGCGTCAGCATCGTGCTCAGCTCGGTCTTTCAGGCGCTGGGCAACGGCGTCTTCAGCCTCATCGTTTCGGTCTGCCGCCAGCTGTTCGTGCTGCTGCCGGCAGCGTGGCTGCTGGCACAGACCGGCAGTGTCAACAATGTCTGGTGGGCCTTCCTCATTGCGGAATTTGTCAGCATCCTGATGAGTCTGGCCTTCTATGCCCGTATCAACAAGACCACCATCGCACCCCTGTACCACTGACCCGGGTGCGGGCAGCGGCCCTGCAAACGAAAGGAACGTGATCTCTATGGTAAAAAAGCTGAAGTGGAACCTGATCCTCATGAGCCTGCTGTATGTCGGGCTGGGCATTTTTCTGGTCATGAAGCCCGGCACGGCGCTGAACATCGTCTGCTACGCGCTGGGCGGCGTAGTGCTGGCCTGCGCAGCGGTGCAGCTGATCCGCTACTTTGTGGTGGAGCGCGGGGTGTTCCAGAGCCAGCTTACCCTGATCTCCGGCCTTATCTGCCTTGCACTGGGTGTTTTTCTGCTGCTGCGCAGCGATATCGTGGTAAGTATCCTGCCCATCGTGTTCGGCCTGTTCGTCATCTTTGACGCCATTGGCCGGGTGCAGAATGCTTTGGACCTGCGCCGCTGCGGCTACGACAGCTGGAAGGGCTTTCTGCTGCTGCCGGTGCTCAGCGTGGTGCTGGGCGTCATCCTGATCGCAAACCCCTTCGGTGCCATGGAAACGCTGGTGATGGCCATCGGCGTCATCCTGATCGTAGAGGGTGCCATCAACCTGCTCAGCGCTCTGTACACCGTGTTGGCGGTGCGCCGCTTTGCCAAGCTGCACCCGGAGACCCAGTCTGTGCTGGAATCCATCACCGGTGAGGATCTGAACGGGGACGGCGTCGTCGCCCCGGACGTGACCCGCACCGATGCAGAAGCCACTGCCGTAGAACTGGACCATGTGGACGAGAGCGCCACCGTGGAGCAGGAGAAGCAGGAGTAAGGAATAAATCCTCTCAGTCAACGCCGTCAGGCGTTGACTGAGAGGATTCTACACCAATTATCAAGAAAAGGAAAAAGGAACAAAATCATGGAAAAGTACGATCTGATCATTGTGGGTGCGGGCCCTGCCGGCATCTTTACCGCTGTGGAGCTGCTGCGCCACGGCAGCAAAAAGAAGATGCTGCTGGTGGAAAAGGGCAAGCCGGTGGAAAAGCGCCACTGCCCCAAGGCAGAGGTAGGCCACTGCGTCAACTGCCGCCCCACCTGCGCCATCACCACCGGCTTTTCCGGTGCGGGCGCGTTCTCGGACGGCAAGCTGAGCCTGTCCTATGAGGTGGGCGGCGACCTGCCCACCCTCATCGGGGAGGAGTTTGCGCAGGAGCTCATCGACTACACCGATAAGATCTATCTGGAGTTCGGCGCCGACCCCCATGTGGAGGGCATCTACACCGGTGAGGACATCAAGGAAATCCGCAAAAACGCCATCCATGCGGGTCTGAAGCTGGTGGACTGCCCCATCCGCCATCTGGGTACCGAGAAGGCACAGGAGCTGTATCTGGCCATCCAGAACTATCTGGCGGATAACGGCGTGGAGATGCGCTTCAATACCGAATGCGAGAACATCATTCTGGAAGAGGAAGGCTGCAAGGGCGTGCTGCTGAAGGATGGCGACAGCCTGCTGCCTGTGTACGCGGACGAGGTGGTCATCGGCACCGGACGCCGCGGCGCAGACTGGCTGGAAAAGCTCTGCGCAGAGCACCACATTGCCCACAAGCCCGGCACGGTGGACATCGGTGTGCGTGTGGAGTGCCGCAATGAGGTGATGGAAAAGGTGAACAAGGTGCTGTATGAGTCCAAGCTCATCGGCTACCCGAAGCCGTGGAAGAACAAGGTGCGCACCTTCTGCCAGAACCCCGGCGGCTTTGTGGCGCAGGAAAACTACGACAACGACCTTGCAGTGGTCAACGGCCACAGCTTCAAGGAAAAGAAGAGCCCGAACACCAACCTTGCCATTCTGGTGTCCCACAACTTTACCGAGCCCTTCAACCAGCCCATCGCCTACGCCCAGAAGGTGGGCGAGCTGACCAATATGCTGGGCGCAGGCCACATCATGGTGCAGCGCTACGGCGATATTCTGGATGGCAAGCGCACTTGGCAGAAGGAACTGGCACAGTCCAACGTGAAGCCCACGTTGAAGGATGCCGTGGCCGGTGATATCACCGCCGCCATGCCCTACCGCGCCATGACCAATATCATCGAGTTCATCAAGATGCTGGATATGGTGGTGCCCGGCTTTGCCGCCAACGAGACCCTGCTGTACAGCCCGGAGCTGAAGTTCTACTCCAACAAGGTGAAGATGGACGAGAACCTCGACACCAACATTCAGGGTCTGCACTGCTTGGGCGACTCCTCCGGCTGGACGCGCGGCCTGATGATGGCTTCGGTCATGGGCGTGCTCATGGGCCGCAAGCTGGCTGAAAAAGAAGGCTGCTGAAAACGATTTGAAATGGCCGCCGCGTGCGCTTTGGCCATGCTCCAAGGAATTTGATTTTTTATTTCAGTGCCCCGGAGCGTCTGCGGACGCTCCGGGGCACCCTTTTCACAGAGAGTTTTTTGCAAAAAAATAGCGGAACACCCGCAGGGTGTTCCGCTATTTTGCATTTAAAATTAGCCCTCGATGAGCTCCACGGTCTTCATCTTGACCGGGGTGGTGGGCTTGTCGTTCCAGTCGGTGCGGACAGCAGCAATCTTATCCACAACGTCCATGCCGGCAACCACCTTGCCGAAGGCGGCGTACTGGCCGTCCAGATGAGGGGCATCCTGATGCATGATGAAGAACTGGCTGCCTGCGCTGTTGGGGTTCATGCTGCGGGCCATGCTGATCACGCCGCGGGTGTGCTTGAGGGGGTTGTTGACGCCGTTAGCGGCAAACTCGCCCTTGATGTTCCAGCCCGGGCCGCCGGTGCCGGTGCCCAGCGGGCAGCCGCCCTGGATCATAAAGCCGGGGATGACACGGTGGAAGGTCAGGCCGTTGTAAAAGCCTTCCTTGACCAGCTTTTTGAAATTCTCACAGGTGATGGGGGCAACTTCCTCGTTCAGCTCGATGTCGATGATGCCGCCGTCTTCCATAGTAATGCGAACCATAACGCTACAATACTCCTTTTGTGTTGACCCCGCAGCGGGGGTGTTGGGGGGCAGAAATGCCTGCCCGGATATCCCTTATAGTATACCATAGGTTTTGCCCGTTGCAACGATGCAGATGCAACGTTTTTGTGAATTATCTGCCCAAATAGGCTGAAAATGTGCGCCGCAACCGGAGTTTACGCTCTGGTTGGTGGACGCAACCGGGCATTTGTGCTAGAATCGTGCCACAAAAAACCACAAGAGAAAGCTTCCAAAGGAGGAAACGAATATGAAAAGTGATTTTCTGACCAACCTTTTTTTCAGAGCGCTCCAGACGGTGAGCATCGCGACGATGCTTGTGCGGCTGCTGCTGCCGGTGGCCATCGTGGCTGCACTCTATCTGCTTTGGCGCATTGCCCGCAATCTGGAAAAGCCGCCGAAGCTCACGGAGGAAGTCAAGATCGTGCGCAAGTCGCTTTCTGAAATGCTCAAGGAGAACCGCACCCGCTGCAAGATGACGCAGGAGTTTGTGGCTGAGACTATCGGCGTAAGCCGTCAGGCGGTGTCCAAGTGGGAGAACGGCACCTCGGAGCCGAACACCTCCAACCTGATGGCACTGGCAAGGCTGTACGGCATCCCGGCAGAGGATCTGCTCAAGGGCGTGGAAAGCGCATTGGAAGCACAGGAAAAATAATTACAACTCCCCCTGCAGCTCCACCATATCCGCCCAGAAGCGTTTGGGGCAATGGGTCGTGCGGCCTTTTTCGTTGTGGCGCGCCTGAATTTCCAGCGTTTTGTAGAACTGCGTCCACAGCGCCTGAAACTGCCGCTCCCGCGCGCTGGGCGGTGGCAGCTCCAAGGGCGCTGCCAGCTCCAGCAGCCGGGTGCTGCGCCCCTCGTGCAGCAGCACCGCTTTGTAAAAATTCGGCTAAAAATCCTTTGCCGGGGCAGAAAGCTGGTTTATTCCATTTTTATCCGCATTGTGATGAGCTGGCCGTCCTGCACGGTGCCGTCCGAGCGGTAATACCGCCATTCGGTCGAACCGTCCGACAGCAGATATTCGACGGCAAACACCTGCCCGGCCTCGATTCGGACGGGGTAATTGTCAGACGGCAGGAACTCATGCATTTTCGGTAGATCCTTGAAGTCCTCGTATGCGTCCTCGAGCCGCCAGAACTTCCGGGACTTGTAGTCGGTGAACGCGGAGATATCCTGTTCGCCATAATAGAAGGCTGTGTAGGTTTTGCCGCTGACTTCCAGCGTGTCGATCCGCTGCGGTTCCTGCGTCAGGTCTGTGGTGTGAAGCTTTTCCCCGTAGCTCTCCTTCAGCTGCTTTGCCATATAATATTCGGCATTCAAATAGCCTGTGTTAACAATATGTGCATTCCCGTAGATCCCCATGATATCGGTGCGGTGAGTCTCTTCCAGTTCCTGATAGCTGCGCTGGAAATTCTCCACCATCCGATCTTCCCGGTACTGTTCAGCCGCCTCTTCATTGGTTTGACAAATCCGTGCATATCGCTTTCCCTGCTGAATATTCAGCAGGGCACGTTGATACTCCTCGGTGTCCATCTGCCCGGTGGATTTCAGATATTTCAGATACCGAGGGCCGGTACTATGCCAGGTATGGCCGACATCGGTGCCGTGGAACACGGTCTTTGGATAGGTCTTCTTGATCTGCTTCAGAAAGTTCTTTACGATCTCGGTGCCGCCTGCTGTGCCCTCCCAGTCTTTGAACTGCTGATCCAGCAATTCGTCATCGTCTGCCTGCATCCACAGGTTGAGGAACTGTGCATCCGTATACGGGTATTCTACAAACAGATCCCGCATTCCCTTTTTATAATATTCACCCCAGATCTCAAGTTCCCGATCCAAGATATGCGAATCGCTGTGCCATTCTCCGTAGAGGTAGATTTCGTCCGTGGAGTTGCTCGTATTATTCACATTGTTCCAGAGCAGCCCCAGCAGTGCCAAAATCAGTACCAGAATCAGTACGGGGACGGCATATTTCCAACGTCCGGTCTTTTTTCCTGTTTTCATTGTAATTTCTCCTTCATTTCCACCATATCGCCCCAGAAGCGCTTGGGGCAATGGGTCATGCGGCCTTTTTCGTTGTGGCGCGCTTTGATTTCCAGCGTTTTGTAGAACTGCGTCCACAGCGCCTGAAATTGTTGCTCCCGCGCACTGGGCGGCGGCAGCTCCAAGGGCGCTGCCAACTCCAGCAGCTGCGTCTTGTGTCCCTCGTGCAGCAGCACCGCCTGATGGACGGCATCATAGATCATGAAATCCTCCTCCGGGAAGCGTCCGCAGAAGTGTGGGCGCAGCAGGGGGAGGATATAATTTTTGGGGTGGATGACCGCGCCCAGCATGCCATCGTGCTCCTCGAACCGCACAAAGCCCTGAAACTTGTCTACCTCCCAGTCCAGACTTTTTTTCATGGCGTAGAGGGGCGCGACCACCGGATGCCCCTCCCGCTTGACCGTGCCCGGACCCAGCGCAAAGGCCAGATGCAGAAAGCGGAGCAACAGCAGCTCCTTGTCCTCCTGCCCGGAGAGAAAATCCCGGCTGACGAGGTACTCGGTCTCTGCGCCCAGCTTTTTGCCAAAGCTGGCGAATACCCGCCGGGCAACGGCGGGGTCGGTGGCAATGTCCTTGACCGGGTAGAGGGTGGCCGTTTCCCGCTGGGGCGTCCACACCGCAAAGGGGAGTTCGTGCTGGGCAAAGCTTTCGTACACGCAGCACAGAAAACCTTCAAAGCTGCCGTCATACAGGTAGACCACGTCGGCATCGTGCAGCTTGCGCGCCCCCTTGGGGCTTACAGTGCCTTGGCAAGACATTGCACTGCCTCCTCCCTTACCATGCGGACAGCCGTCCGGGGCGGCACGCCCTGCCCGATGAGGTTGTCCACGGCGGGCGGGCTGAACAGGCTCAGCTGCTCGCAGCTGCCGCTGAATACGTTGGGGTCGATGAGTGCCCGGGTAATGCGCTCCCGCCCGGCACTGCCGCGCCCCGGGTGCGCCCCGGAAAAGCCCCGGCAGGTGATGAAGTACTGCGCCCGCTTGAGCACCACGCCCATGCGTTTCAGCTCGTCCAGCCCCAGCGCCGCCTGCTTGCGGGCGCGCCAGATGCGCCGGGCGCTTTTGGGGCCGATGCCCGGCACCCGCAGCAGCATCTCGAAGGGGGCGCGGTTCACGTCCACCGGGAACAGCCCATAGTGCTGCACCGCCCAGTTGCATTTGGGGTCCAGATAGGGGTTGAAGTTGGGGTTATCCTTATCTAAAATTTCGTCCGCCTCGAACTGGTAGAACCGCAGCAGCCAGTCTGCTTGATACAGCCGGTGCTCCCGCAGAAGAGGCGGCTTGGTGTCCAGCGCGGGCAAGCGGGTGTCCTCGGCTACCGGGATGTAAGCAGAGTAGAACACCCGCTTCAGCCCGTACTTCTGGTACATCCCCTCGGTCAGCTTTAAGATGTGGTAGTCTGTCTCCGGCGAAGCGCCTACGATCATCTGGGTGCTCTGCCCGGCGGGGGCAAACTTGGGCGCGTGACGGTAAAGGGTAAGCTCCTCCCGGCTGGCGGCGCCGGATACCGCGATCTGCTTCATGGGGCGGAAGATGGAATGCCGCCCCTTGTCCGGGGCCAGCAGGTTCAGGCTGCGCTCGCTGGGCAGTTCCACGTTCACGCTCAGACGGTCGGCCAGATACCCCAGCTGCTGCAAAAGTTCCGGGCTTGTGCCCGGGATGGCCTTGGCGTGGATATAGCCCCCAAAGCGGTATTCGCCCCGCAGCAGCCGCAGCACCGCCAGCATCCGCTCGGTGGTGTAGTCCGGGGTGCCCAGCACTGCGCTGGACAAAAACAGCCCCTCGATGTAATTGCGGCGGTAGAATTCCATGGTCAGCTCTGCCAGCTCCCGGGGCGCAAAGGTGGCGCGGGGGATATCGTTGGAGCGGCGGTTGACGCAGTAGCCACAGTCGAAGGAGCAGCAATTGGTCATCAGCACCTTGAGCAGGCTGACGCAGCGGCCATCGGCGGTAAAGGCGTGGCAGCAGCCTGGGGCATAGCAGCTGCCCACCGTGCCCGGGCGCGCGGTGCGGGACGCCCCGCTGGAAGTGCAGGCAACGTCATATTTGGCACTGTCCGCCAGAATGGTCAGCTTGTCCATCAGGGTCTGTTCCATGCAGAATGCACCTCCAAAGGGGATAAAACCGGGGAAAAGGGTCAAAAAATAAAGCCATGCGCAAAACAGCAGATGGCTTTATGAAAAACAGGGGGACGTCTTTGACAAAAAGCAAACTCTTACCGAAACAAAAGCCTTCCCCCGTCCGGGGGAAGCCTTCAGCAGCGAAATTTTAAATCGCCCGGCTTACCACTTGGCTTTGGTCTCCACCACGCGGCCGGCAATGTGCAGGTGGTTCAGGTCCTCGCCCCTGATGACCATTTCATGATAGGCGGGGTTGAAGGGCTGCAGCACCACGCAGTTGCCGCGCTGGATGTAGCGCTTCAGGGTGCCCTCGCCCTCGTCGCCGTAGATCAGTACGCCCAGATCGCCGTTTTCCAGCGTGTCCTGCTTGTGCACCAGCGCAAGGTCGCCATCCTGAATGCGGGGCTCCATGCTGTCGCCGCGCACCACCAGATAAAAATAGTTGGAGGGGTCCTTCACGCGAGCGTACTCCTGCCCGTAGTCCTCTTCAAAGGCCAGTGCGCCGTAACCGGCCTTCACCGTGCCGATGACCGGGATCAGGCTCTCGGTATAGCTGCCGAAAAAGCGCTCCTCGGGGGCAGAAACGTTGCTGACCGGGCGGTATAGCCCCAGCAGATAGTCCGCCGTGGTGTTCAACAGTTCTGCAATGCGGGCCACGGTGGAGGGGTCGGGGGAGGACTTGCCGCTTTCCCACTTGCCGACAGCCTGCTGGGTGACCCCCAGTCTGGAGGCAAGCTCCGCTTGGCTGACGCCCTGCTTTTTGCGGCACTGCTTCAATAGCTCTGAAAACGACATGATGATGCTCCTTTTCCCAATGGGTGGTTTATGTTGGTTTTATTATACAACAAAAGGATGTTTCTGTAAAGAGAAAATCCAAAAAAACTTCGAATAAAGGTTGTGATAAATGCGCCTGCTGTGCAGCTATCGTACAGAAAAAAGAAAAATTTGCATAAGGGCTTGACAGAACGGCGCAAATCTGGTAAAGTAAATAGGCATTCGACACGGCGTAACGCGAGTGTCCACAAGGAGAGATGTCCGAGTGGTTTAAGGAAGCAGTCTTGAAAACTGCCGTACGGCAACGTACCGTGGGTTCGAATCCCACTCTCTCCGCCATTTTTATTGAATAAGTGTAATGCACTTTGCTCTGGAGTAGTACTCAAGAGGCCGAAGAGGCGCCCCTGCTAAGGGCGTAGGTCGTCTAAACAACGGCGCGAGGGTTCAAATCCCTCCTACTCCGCCAAGAAAATCCCTCGTAGTTTCGTGAAAACTGCGGGGGATTTTCCTTTTGGCGACCCCTTCCATAAAAAACACAATGCCGGACAGCCCGCAGACTGTCCGGCATTGTTCTATTTAACGGTAAATTCAAAGCAGCAGGTTCGTGATGCCTGCCAGCACCAGCAGGTGCACCGGGTAGAACCAGTAAAAGGCCTTTTTCTGCAATGGACTGCACGCGCCGCGCTGCCCGTTATAGAACCAGACCAGCACAAAGGCCAGCGGGGCGGTGAGCTCGAACATAAACAGCAGTGCGCCCGCAAGGCACTGCCACTTGCGGTTTGTACGGGTGAGGTACAGCGCGCAGATGATGATCACGCCGCTGGCGTTGTAGTCGGTAGTGGCAGCCAGCGCCAGCACGGCGCACCCGCCCGCCCACACAAGCCCCTGCCAGCCGGGCAGGCCGTTTTCCTTTTCAAAGCGCTTGAGCCCTGCCATAGCCAGCACGCCCAGCGCCAGCGTCCAGTAAACGTTCTGCGCACTGGGGTCAAAGGGGGTGCGGAAGAACGCAAGGTCAAAAGGTACCTCGCTCAGAAGGCCGAACAGCACCAGCCGCCCAAGGTAGCCTTTGACGTTGTGTGTGTGCACAAAGCCCTCCACCAGCAGAAAGCAGAACAGGGGAAAGGCCAGCCGCCCGGTGAAGCGCAGCACCATGTCCAGCCGGTACAGTGGGTAGGCGGAAAGGGTGTCCTGCGAGAGGGTGCCGGCGTCCAGCCCGGGCGTAAGGATGCCTGCCTCGATGCAGGACGCGCCGATGTGGTCCACCAGCATGGTAATGCAGGCAATGGTTTTAAGAGCAGTGCCGCTGAAGGTGCGGCGCGGGGATAGTGCGGTCATAAAAAATACCTCGTTCAGGTCGTTAAAAATCGTTACAGGAACTATAACGGAGAAGAGACGGCATTTCCTGCAAAAATCGCGGCAAAATCTGCACAGAACGTGCAAAAATCGGGGCAAAATGCTTGACAGAAAAGGCGCGGGATAGTACAATCAAGAAGATAATTGAACTATCTCAAATGAAAGATGAAAAAGATTCACAGAGAATCGGGCGTCTCCGAACCAGTAAAGACGGAAGGAGGCTTTGGGCATGACGCTTTTTTCCTACGAAATTTTTGATGCCGTGGCCCGGCAGGGCAGTTTCAACAAGGCGGCACAGCAGCTGCACCTGACCCCCTCGGCCATCAGTCACGCCATTGCCGTAATGGAGGAGGAGCTGGGCTTTGCCCTGTTCAACCGCGGCAAAAACGGCGTATCCATGACCAGTTACGGCGCTTCCCTGTATCCTTCTATCCGCGATGTGCTCAACAGTGACGAGGCGCTGAAGCAGAGCATCGCCCGCCTGAATGGCTTGGAAAAGGGCAAGGTGAAGCTGGGGGTATTCAACTCGGTGTGTGCATCGCTGCTGCCCGGGCTGCTGAAAAGCTTTGCGGCGCATTATCCGCAGATCGAGATCGAAGTATATCAGGGCACCTACGATGATGTCAAGGAATGGCTGCGCACCGGTCAGGTGGATATCGCTTTCCTGTCCTCCACCTGCCGGGAGGAATTCAACCTCACCGAGCTGTTCCGGGAGCCGCTGCTGTGCATCGTGCCGCAGGACTGGCCGGAGCCGCAGGACGGCGTGATGACCCCGGCGCTGATGAACGGCCAGAGCTTTGTGGTGCAGTGCGATGCCACCGACGCCGAGATGCGCCAGTTCCTCAAGAAATACAAGATCGGCACCGAGCGCCGCTGCCACGTCATCGACGACCAGTCCAATATCGCCATGGTGGAGGCCGGACTTGGCATCTCCATCATGCCGCAGATGCTGCTGCGGGACTGCAAAGCCGCCGTCAAGGTGTACCCCATCGAGCCGGAGGAGTACCGCGTGGTGGGTCTGGCCGTGCAGCGCCCGGCCTCCATGGCTCCCGCCGTGGAGCAGATGTTCCACCACATCGTGGAGTACTGCCACGAACTGGATCTTTCGCTGTAATAAAGAATATTATTGTATCTGTCAACCGGGAAGTTCTGCGGAGCTTCCCGGTTGATTTTTTACAGAGAGTGTAGAGAAAAAGCGGCAGTTACAGCGCTGTGGGGTAGGAGGTGGTAGCCGAGGGATGTTCTCTTTTGACACCAAAAGAGAACCAGAAAAGTGCCAGCGATTTCGACGCGCTGGAGCCACGAAAAAGGGGCTGCTCGCCCCTTTTAACCCCAAAGAGGAGGGCTACACCGGAAAAAACTGAAGATTCACGCCTGTTCGGCGTGAAGATCTTTTAACCGTTTTTTCCGGCTCCGCCGATTTGAAGCCCCTCAGTCGCTGCGCGACAGCTCCCCCAAGGGGGAGCAAGCGCCCGCCCGCAGCGCCGCGCTTTCGCAGAAAGCGGCACTACAAATGCCGTTTGCCTTTACGACCCCTCCCGTGAAAAGGGGATTCAGAAAAGCCCGCAGGCTTTTCTGAATCCCGAATAAAAATCCAATTCCGCTGAATATGCGCAGAGTGCAACGACGACGACCGCCGCCAGCGGCGGAAACAGGGAGGAGTTGTTGGGGCAGCGGCCAGCAAGACGCAAGTGCCGCTCAAGGCACGATGCGGATGCTGGGTGCCGCAACCCGATAGCGGCGCGCATTCTAAATCGTCCCGTCTGCCGCCGCAAGTAAAAATTGCATCCGGCGGCAAAAAGGTTTATACTATAAAAAAGCCTGCGGTGCACAGGCCGCAGGAGCAGGATGCGGGGGATGAAACCATGAAACGACGGGATTTTTGTAAGGGTCTTGCGGTGACCCTTGCGGCAGGGACGCTGGCACCCGCTGCGGCGCTGCCGCAGGCTGGGGCGGCTACGGCGTTGGTCGGCCGCGCCGTACCGGATGACTACTATACCCTGTGGTACCGCAGCGACCGCTGCGGTGCCGACCTGCGGCACGACTACTATTACAGCGACAGCCTGTTCGACCACCCTGCCACGGAGTACGACAACCAGCTGGCGCTGGCCACCTTGGGCATGGCGGCAGCCGCCGACTGCCCGTGGGAGAGCGACCAGCGCTATTGGATGGAGGGCGAAGTCGGCCGCGCCGACCATATCCGGGACGCCTTTGCAAAGCTGGGCTTTACTGAGGTGCAGCTGTTCAACTATACCCACAGCCTGAACGACACCCCGGACACCGTGGGCTGCGCCATCGCCCGCAAAACGCTGGTGCGCGGCGGCAGGCAGGTGACCATCATCGGGGCGTTCCTGCGCGGCTCCGGCTACGGGGCCGAGTGGTCCGGCAACCTTCATGCAGGGCCGGGCAGCGCCCACATCGGCTTTGTGACGGCGGCGCGGCAGCTGGTTGAAAAAATACGAGGATACGTTCAGACGTCGGCAAAGCGTCAGCCGCTGGGCACCCTGAAGCTCTGGATGGGCGGTTACAGCCGGGGCGGCGGTGTGGCCAACCTTGTGGCGGCGCGTCTGCCCGCCGTGCTGCCGCAGCTGGAAAAGAAAAACACCTTTGTCTATACCTTTGCCGCCCCGGCGTCCCTGACGGCGGCAGACTGCCCCGATTTGCAGCAGGATTATGACAACAACCACGCGGCAGACGGCAGACTGAAAAAGGACTGGGGCACCAGCAATATCTTCAATATCGTTTCCAGCGGCGATGTCATCCCCCGCATCCTGCCCGCAGAGTGGGGCTTTTACCGCAACGGCAACGACCGCTTTCTACCCTCCACGGTCATCCCGGAGGAGCTGCAGGCACTGAATGACCGCAGCGCAGGGATGGAAGGCACGCCGATGGACTTCGGGCGGCTGGCGGTCTCCGAGGAGACCGATGCTGTGCTGCGATCCATGCTGGACCTGTTCTGCGACCGTCAGACCTACTACAAGGGCTATGAGGACGCCATGCGCTGTATGCTGCAATGCGCGACCACCCGCACGGAGGAAGAGGTGACCCGGGGCATCGTACGCGACGATGCCGCCGTGGTGGCGCAGCTGCGCGGCATGGAGCTGATGCAGCGCTTCCCGCAGGAAAAGCTGGAGCGCTGCGTACAGGCGGCTTCGGCACTGAGCCGTCCGGTGCTGGAAAAGCTGGGCAGCGCGGTGCCGCTGCAGGCGCAGCAGATCGTCATCCCTATGCTGGCGGTGGGCCTGTGCTTTGAGCTGCAGCCGGAGACGGTGCAGCTGGTGGCAGACTTTGTCCTGTCCACCATCACGGTAGAGGGGCAGCTGAGCGGCATTTTAAAGACCGTGTTGTGCCACTTTCAGGAAAACTACATTACCGTGCTGGAAGCCTACGACCCTGCCGACCACGGCATGACGCCCTACACCCGCCGGGAAGAGCTATAAACAAAAGTCCGCTGCGCAGACACCGCGCAGCGGACTTTCTCGTTTTTGAAAAGAAGCTCAGAACTTGAACAGGTTCAGCCCGGTAACGGGGTCGTACTGGCGGTCTACCGTGCCGTCCAGAACATCCACCACCATCTCGCAGGTGGCGCTGACCACCGCCCGGTTCAGATGCCCGCCGAACACCTCGCCCTTGTCGTTTCCGGCGCTCATGTGCAGGTGGGTGTAGAATTCACCGTTCATGGTGTTGATGGTGCCGGTCAGGGACACGATCTCAAAGCTGCCGCTGAAGCTGTTGGCGTAGTATTGCTTCTCTGCTACATTATATACGCCCACCGTAAAGCTGTTGGTGGCGCCCAGCGCCTGCACGGCGGCAAGGCGGATGTTTTCCTTCAGGGCAAGTTTTTTGACCTGTTCTAGGATCTCCTCGTCCTTGTCGATGCGGACAATGATCTTATTGCCAAAACGTTTGTATTCCATGGGGAAGCATCTCCTTTATGTGGGTTTTGTGCGCTGCTCCTTGCCGGGAACGAGTGCGGCAAACTGGAATTTATACCCGGTACTTGTCTCGATTTATAGTCATATCAACCAAATGAAATACAAGTAAGATAATAAAAATAACGGAAACTATTATTATTCCTGCGCCCGGCTTGATAAAATCAATTATACCGCCAAGACAAAAGAGCATTGCCCATGTCTTAATCCGTTTTCCAGTAACTCTGCATATTTTCTCTGTGTTTAATCCAGTATAATCTCCTGATAAAAACAGCACACTTCTTTCTGTATTCCTTGATTTGATAAAAAATCTTCCAACAAAAAAGAGAACAGTTGCCATCAGTAAATCAATAAATATAATTATTATTTTCATTTTCAACACCTCTAATTTTAAGTTCACAACTTCCAATTTACTGGGCTAAGCCGAGTATACCATACTCTCCAATGAAAGAACACCCCCGATATAGTGAAATTTTGCCATTTTCCTGCGTACGTGCGTACACGCTCCGCAGGGATTCCAAAGGGGCTATGCCCCTTGGCACACAGACTTTGGAACAAAGTCTAGTGTGTTACACCTTGCCAGAGGTGTACACGCTCTCCCAGTACGCACGTACACAGCGATTGCCCCAATGCGTCATATAGGGTGACAACCAAGTTCGCACAAAGCGAACTTGATTCCGCAAAGCAAAAGGCAGGATACCACTATCATAGTGATACCCTGCCTTTGCTCGTTTACCGTTCCGAGTAGTCCTTCCGCAGAACCTCCGATAAACAAAAAACGTACCCGAACCCTTTTTCGTAAAGAATCGGGTTCGAGTACGAACTGTATGGTGGACGGTACAGGACTCGAACCTGTGACCTCCTGCACGTCAAGCAGATGCTCTACCAGCTGAGCTAACCGTCCATATTCTGTTTTGCCGAAATCAGCTAGATTATAATACCATATCTGATGCCCAAAAGCAAGGCCTTTTTTCAAAAATTGTAAAACTTTTTTGAAAAAGCACCCCGAAAACCGGCTTCTGTGCGGTGCGGCGCGGATTTTAGGGCGGTGGGCGACAGCTTTCTTGTTGCCCCCAACCAGACGTTGTGCTATAATAGAAAACTATAATAGGAGTAGTGTCGGAAAGGGAACACAGCATGAGAGTTTTGGGCATCGACCCCGGTTACGCCATCGTGGGCTGGGGCGTGGTGGAGTATGCGGGCAACCGCTTTGCGCCGGTGGATTTCGGCGCGGTGTGCACGGACGCAGGCGTGCCGTTTGAGCGGCGGCTGGACGAGGTGTATACCGGCATCAAGGAGGTCATCGAACGCACAAAGCCCGAGGTGCTGGCCATCGAAAAGCTGTTCTACCAGCACAACCAGACCACCGTCATCGGTGTAGCCGAGGCGCGCGGGGTCATACTGCTGGCGGCGGCGCAGGCGGGTCTGCCCATCTACGAGTACACCCCCATGCAGGTCAAGCAGGCGGTCACCGGCTACGGCAAGGCCGTCAAAAAGCAGGTGCAGGAGATGACCCGGGTGCTGCTGCATCTGCCCGCCGTGCCAAAGCCGGACGATACCGCCGATGCGCTGGCCATGGCCATTACCTTCTGTCACACCAACGGCAACCAGCTCAACCGCTATACCCGCCGGGTGGCGGGACCCATCTGACCGCATACCACAGCCGCCCTGCGGGGCGGCGGGTCTTGACTGAGAGGATTCTATGATCTACTGTCTGACTGGAAAAATCGTGAAAAAAAGCCTGAACGCCGTGGTGCTCAGCTGCGGCGGCGTGGGCTACTATACCCAGTGCCCGGCCAGCGTGGCGGGGGCACTGCCCGGTGTGGGGCAGGAGACCACCCTGTACACCGTGATGAGCGTGACCGAGAACGATGTGAGCCTGTACGGCTTTGCCACCGAGGAGCAGCAGGCCTGTTTTGAGATGCTGACCGCCGTGTCCGGCGTGGGCCCCAAGGTGGGGCTTGCCATCCTCAGCGTCATGGAGCCGCAGCGGGTGGCGCTGGCCATCTCGGCAGGGGACCACAAGGCGTTCAAGGCCGCTTCCGGCGTGGGGCCAAAGCTGGCGCAGCGCATCGTGCTGGAACTGAAGGATAAGGTGGCCAAGGGCTTTGTGGACGGCATCTCGCTGGAAGATGTGGCGGGCTCTGCCGCCGATACGCCCGCGACCCAGAGCAGCGCACAGGCCATTGCGGCGCTGGTGTCGCTGGGGTACAGCCAGAGCGAGGCGGCGCTGGCCATCGCAAAGATCGATGCCGCGCTGCCGGTGGAAGAGATCATCAAGCTGGCCTTGCGCAGCATGGCAGGCAGGAGGTAAGCAATGCAGGACGATACCGCGCTGTACGGCGCAAAAATGATGCAGCCCGCCATGACCCCGGCGGACAGTGAGGAAAATAACCTCCGCCCGCAGCATCTGGAGGACTACATCGGGCAGGAAAAGGCCAAGCAGAACCTGAAGATCTATCTGGAAGCCGCCAAGCGCCGGGGCGAGCCGGTGGATCACATTCTGCTGTACGGCCCGCCGGGTCTGGGCAAGACCACGCTGGCGGGCATTATTGCCAACGAGATGGGGGTGCAGATCCGCATCACCAGCGGCCCGGCCATTGAAAAGCCCGGCGACCTTGCCGCCCTGCTGACCAACCTGCAGGAGGGCGATGTGCTGTTCATCGACGAGATCCACCGCCTGTCCCGGCAGGTGGAGGAGGTGCTGTACCCCGCGCTGGAGGACTACGCGCTGGATATCATGATCGGCAAGGGCCCCAGCGCCCAGAGCATCCGCATCAACCTGCCCCGGTTCACGCTGGTGGGCGCGACCACCCGCGCCGGACAGATCACCGGCCCGCTGCGCGACCGCTTTGGCGTGCTGCTCAAGCTGGAACTGTACAGCCCGGACGAGCTTTCCCGCATCATCATGCGGTCGGCGGGCATTCTGGATCAGCCCATCACCCCGGAGGGCGCTTATGAGCTGGCAAAGTGCAGCCGTGGCACCCCCCGCGTGGCAAACCGCTTTTTGAAGCGCATCCGCGACTTTGCCACCGTGCTGGGCGACGGCATCATCGATCAGGATGTGGCGCTGCTGGGTCTGAAGCGGATGGACGTGGACGCGCTGGGTCTGGATGAGCTGGACCGCAGTCTGCTGCGCGCCATCATTGAGATGTACAACGGCGGCCCGGTAGGTCTGGAAACGCTGGCCGCCGCGCTGGGCGAGGAGGCGGTCACGCTGGAAGATCTGTGCGAGCCGTATCTGATGCAGATGGGCTTTTTGACCCGCACCCCGCGCGGACGCTGCGCCACCCGCCTTGCCTATGAGCATCTGGGCATGAAAGCCCCGGAGACCGGCAGCGCCGAGGAAAACGGCCAGCAGAGCCTGTTCTGACTTTTATATAAAGGATTATTTGAAGCAGTAAACGGAAGGAGGACGCTATGCGCCCTGCAGATACTTGGAAAGACTACGAACTGCTGGATGCCACCGACGGCAACCGGCTGGAACGCTGGGGAGAGACCCTGCTCATCCGCCCCGACCCGCAGGTGGTGTGGAAGACCCCGAAGCAAAGCCCCCTGTGGGCAAAGGCAGATGCCATCTACCACCGCTCCAATCAGGGCGGCGGCGAGTGGGAGTACCGCCGCCGTCTGCCGGAAAAGTGGAAGATCAGCTGCGGCGAGGGGGAGGATAAGCTGACCCTCATCGTCAGCCCCACCGGCTTCAAGCACACCGGCGTGTTCCCGGAACAGGCGGTCAACTGGGCTTGGTACCAGCAGAAGATCCGCGCCGCGAACCGCCCGGTGAAGGTGCTGAACCTCTTCGGCTACACCGGCGGCGCTACGCTGGCTTGCGCCGCTGCCGGTGCTACCGTCTGCCATGTGGACGCCTCCAAGGGCATCGTGGCATGGGGCAAGGACAACGCCGTGGCAAGCGGCCTGACCGATAAGCCCATCCGCTGGCTAGTGGACGACTGCGCCAAGTTCGTGGCGCGGGAAAAGCGCCGCGGCAACACCTACGACGGCATCATCATGGACCCGCCCAGCTACGGGCGCGGCCCCGGCGGCGAGATCTGGAAGCTGGAGGACTGCATCTACGACCTCATCAGCCAGTGCGAAGAGGTGCTCAGCGATACCCCGCTGTTCTTTGCGGTCAACAGCTACACCACCGGCCTGTCCCCGGCGGTCATGGAGTATATGCTCAAGACCACGCTGGTGCCCCGCTTTGGCGGCAAAACCAGCTGCGACGAGATCGGCCTGCCGGTGTCCGCCACCGGCGGCGTGGTGCCCTGCGGCGCCACCGCCATTTGGGAAGAATAAGGAAAGAACTCCCTCAGTCACGGCTGTCGCCGTGCCAGCTCCCTCGGGGAGGGAGCCTTTGGCAAAACCGAAAACTTATCCTCTTCGCCAGAGGCTCCCCCTTTGGGGGAGCTGGCAAATCTGTAAAGATTTGACTGAGAGGGCAAGGACGTTAAAAATAAGCAAGCAATTTCAATAGAATGGGGTACAGCCCCTTTCGGAGGGGCGCACCACCAGAAAGAGAAACAAAGCATGAGTGATACGATTTTAACTGCTGAAAATTTGAAGTTCCGCTACGATGCCGAGCAGCCGGTCTATGCGCTGGACGGCGTATCTGCGCAGGTAAAGCGCGGGGAGTTCGTGGCGGTGCTGGGTGCAAACGGCTGCGGAAAATCCACGCTGGCGAAGCACTTCAACGCCATTCTGCTGCCCGAGAGCGGCAAGGTGTATGTGGAGGGCATGGACACCGCAGACGAAGAGAAACTCTACGATATCCGCCAGACCGTGGGCATGGTGTTCCAGAACCCGGACAACCAGATCGTTGCCACCGTGGTGGAAGAGGACGTGGCCTTTGCGCTGGAAAACCTCGGCGTGCCGCAGGACGAGATGCGCCGCCGGGTGGACGACTCCATGAAGATGGCCGGCATCTACGAATACCGCGAGCGCGCACCCCACAACCTTTCCGGCGGTCAGAAGCAGCGGGTGGCGATTGCCGGTGTGGTTGCCATGCGCCCGGACTGCCTGATCCTGGACGAAGCCACCGCCATGCTGGATCCGCGCGGCCGCGAGCAGGTGATGCAGACCATCCACTACCTGAACAGGAACATGGGCATCACGGTGGTGTCTATCACCCACTATATGGAAGAAGCCGCACAGGCTGACCGTGTGCTGGTGATGAGCAAGGGTCATGTGGTGATGGAGGGCACCCCGAAAGAGGTGTTCAGCCAGACCGAAAAGGTGCGTAGTCTGCATCTGGACGTGCCGCAGGCTGCCGAGCTGCGGGACGAGCTGGTGAAGGCCGGCATCCCGATGCCGGAGGGCATCATCGACACCGGTGCCTGCGCACAGGCGCTATATGAGCTGCTGCAGTAAGGGGGGCGGACGAAATGGCAGATATCATTAAGGTAGAACATCTGAGCTACGTCTATAACCCCGGCCTGCCCACCGCAGTGACCGCGCTGGATGACGTGAGCTTTACCGTAGAAGAGGGCGATTTTGTGGGCATCATCGGGGCGACCGGCTCCGGCAAAAGCACCCTCATCACCCACATGAACGGCCTGAATAAGCCCACCAGCGGCAAAATTTACATTGACGGCCGCGATTTGTGGGCAGACCCGGAAAAGATCCGGGATTTCCGTTTCCTCACCGGGCTTGTGTTCCAGTACCCGGAATACCAGCTGTTTGAGGAGACCTGCTACAAAGACATCGCCTTTGGCCCCAAGAACATGGGCTTGGACGAAGCCGAGGTAGACCGCCGCGTCCACGAAGCCGCAGACTTTGTGGGCTTGGACCCGGCGCTTTTGGAGCGCAGCCCCTTTGAACTGTCCGGCGGTCAGAAGCGCCGGGTGGCGGTGGCCGGCGTCATGGCCATGAAGCCCCGCATCCTTGTGCTGGACGAGCCCGCCGCCGGTCTTGACCCGGAGGGACGGGACGATATCCTTTCCGAGGTGAAGGAATACCACAAAAAGACCGGCACCACCGTGCTGCTGGTGTCCCACAGCATGGAGGATATTGCCAAGTATGCCAACCGCGTGCTGGTGATGAGCAACAAGAAAATTGCCATGTACGACACGGTGGAAAAGGTCTTTGCCCGCGCTCCGGAGCTGCTGGAGCTGGGGCTGTCGGTGCCGCAGGTGACTAAAATTTTCCTCAAGCTGCGGGAGATGGGGGTGGACGTCCCGGCGGACGTGTACACCATTCCTTACGCGGTCAAGACCCTGCTGGAAGCCAAGCGCCGCCGCGATGCCGGGGAAAGTCTTGTGCTGCCCCGCAGCGCTGCCCGGAAAGGGGGTGCTGTCTGATGCTGCGAGATATCACCATCGGTCAGCACTTCCCGGGCAACAGTCTGGTGCACCGGTTCGACCCCAGACTGAAGCTTGTGCTGACGGTCGCCTATATCGTGCTGCTGTTTGCAGCCTCCAACCCCTTGGGGCTTACTTTGTCCATCCTCTTTTTGGGGGTCATGTACAAGATGGCAAAAATTCCGGTCAAGATGATCGGCAAAAGCCTGAAGCCCATTCTGCCCATCGTGCTGTTCACGGCGGTGCTGAACCTCTTCTTTGTCTCCGGCGAGGGCGACCCGCTGGTGCATTTCTGGTTTTTGAACATCTACGCCGAGGGCGTGCGCTATGCAGTGCTGATGGCGGTGCGCGTGATGGCGCTCATCGCGGGCACCAGCCTGCTTACCTACACCACCAGCCCCATCGTGCTGACCGATGCCATTGAGCAGCTGCTCAAGCCCTTGGGCAAGCTGCACTTCCCGGTGCACGAGCTGGCGATGATGATGAGCATTGCCCTGCGCTTTATCCCCACCCTCATCGAGGAGACGGATAAGATCATGAACGCGCAAAAAGCGCGCGGCGCGCAGCTGGACACCGGCAAGATGACCGACCGGGTCAAGGCGCTGGTGCCGGTGCTCATCCCGCTGTTCATCTCGGCCTTCCGCCGCGCGGACGAGCTGGCTATGGCCATGGAGTGCCGCTGCTACCGCGGCGGCACAGGCCGCACCCGCCTGAAGGTGCTGCGCTGCGAAAAGCAGGACTACATCGACCTTGCGGTCTGCATCGCCTGCTTTGCCGTCATCCTTGCCTCCCGGCTGGTGTTCCCGAATTATTAAAGAGGAGAACCCTCTCAGGCAATGCCTTGCGGCATTGCCAGCTCCCCCGAAAGGGGGAGCTTTTGGTACGGAACTTTTCTGATGAGAGAAAATGCCGCTTCCCGCTGCGGCCCCTCCGGTGAAAGTGTGTCTGTCGCGGTCCGCAGACCGCGACAGACACGAAATAAAAAACGATTTTCCGCTGAATATGGCCACAGCGAAGCGGAGGCCATTTTAAATCAGAACTATGAACTTTTTACTTACCCTTGCCTACGACGGCACAAATTACTGCGGCTTTCAGGTGCAGCCCAACGGGCGCAGTGTGGCGGCCACCTTTCAGGATGCGCTGGAAGCGGTGCTGGGCTCACGGCCCGATATCAAGGGCTGCAGCCGCACCGATGCCGGGGTGCACGCGCTGGGCTTTCGGCTGAATTTTCACGCCGACACCCGCATCCCGCCCCAAAAGCTGCCGCTGGCGCTCAACCAGCATCTGCCGCCGGATATCCGGGTGCTTGCAGTGCAGACTGTGCCGGAGGATTTCCACGCCCGGTACGCCGCCCATACCAAGACCTACCTGTACCGCATCCATAACCACCCCATCGACTCGCCCTTTGATGCCGCCTACTACACCCGCGTGCCCCGGCGGCTGGACGAATCCGCCATGCAGGCGGCGGCGCAGCAGTTCGTGGGCACCCACGATTTTCTGGCCCTGTGCGCGGCGGGCAGTTCTGCTGCCGCCCACGGGGACACCGTGCGCACCATCACGGACTGCCACGTTACCCGGCGCGGGGACGAGGTGGACATTGAAGTGACCGCCGACGGCTACCTGTACAATATGGTGCGCATTCTGGCGGGTACTTTGTGCGAGGTGGGCGCGGGGCGGCTGCGCGCTGCCGACATCCCCGCCATTCTGGCAAGCCGGGACCGCAGCCGGGCAGGCCCTACTCTGCCCGCAAAGGGCTTGTTCCTGAAGCGTGTGGAATACCCGGAAAGGAAGGAAGAGCAACTATGAAAAAGCTTCATCGCGGCGGCAGCAACCCGGACGGAGAACCGCTTTCTGCCGGACGGGTGGAATATCTGGAGGCAGCGCGCCAGCGGGTGCGCCGCCGCCGTTTGCGCCGTACTGTCATCATTCTGGCGGCGCTGATACTGGTCACCCTGTTTGCCACCGGCGCGGTGGGGGCATCCATCGCCCGGGTAAAGGATCTGGTGGATACGGTGCACATCGCCCTGTCCCCGGCGGTGGGCTGGCCGCAGCAGACCGGCCTTGGCGAGCTGACGGCCGTGCAGCCCATGTCCGGCAGCTTTGTGGCCATGGACGAGGATGCCTGTGCGGTGTACAGCTTAGGCGGCACCCGCCTTGCCAGCATCCAGAGCGGCTACGCCCGCCCGGCGCTGGCTGCGGGCAAGACCCGCTTTGTGCTGTACAACCGCTCTGGCAACGAGCTGCGGGTGGAAAGCCGCACCCAGAACCTGTACAGCAAAACGCTGGAAAACAGCATCTATCTGTGCGCCATGTCGGACACCGGCACGCTGGCAGTGGCCACCGATTCCGCCGACAGCACCGCCCGACTGACCGTGTACACCTCCACCATGACGGAGCAGCTGCACTGGGATATGACCAGCGCGCAGGGCACCCCGGTGCGGATGGCCTTTGCCGCCGACAGCCGCCGTCTGGCGGTGGCGGCGGTCACCTCCAGTGCCGGACAGTTACAGGCAAATCTCTTTGTGCTCAGCCTTGCGCAGGGCGACCCGGTGCAGCTGAGCAGCGGGGACAGCGTGCCCCAGTGGCTGGGCTGGCTGAACAACGACACCGTGCTGGCTGTGTATGAGAACTGTGCCGTGGTGTACGGTGCGGACGGCGGCGAGCGGGGGCGCTTTGACCTTGGTGGCGGCAGCCTTGTCAGCGTTTCGCAGGATGGCGCAAACGCCGCTCTGCTGCTGGAAAACGGGCAGGTGTGCACCGCCGTGCTGCTGGATAAAGATCTGAACGTGCAGTACAGCGGCAACGTGCCTGCGGCAAACCAGATCCTGCGCCGGGGTCAAAACTTTTATCTGCTTACCGACAGTGGTGTGGAATGTTTTGCCACAGATGGGGTGTATCAGTGGGGACAGGAACTTTCCGTCCGTCCGCAGGCACTCATCGCGGGCAAGCAGCTGCTGGTGCTGTGCGGCAACACGGTGCAGCAGATCGCTCCGCCGGAGCAAACGGCTTCCAGCGCCCGGTGAACGAGGGAAAAACCAGTATTTTTGCGGGGAAAGTGATCTTTATAACAGGGAAAACAAGGTATGTTCAAGAATCCGTCATTTCTTTTTGATATCCTATGTACGGTGGTCTGGCTGGTGCTGATGGTGCGCTACGCCCGCAAGGGTTTTCTGGCGTCCATCGTGCAGCTGTCCGGCAACCTCATCAGCCTGCTGGGCGCACGGCAGCTTTCTGCCGCCTGTGCGGGCTGGGTGTTTGAAAATCTGCTGGCCGGGGGCTTCCGTACCCAAATCGCCGCCCACCTTTCGGAGGACGGCGTGGTGAACCTTTCCGGCATTGCGCAGCAGTACGCGGGCTTTCTGCCCGAAAGCTTCCGCGCTTCCATCGTGGCGGCGTGCGAGCGCAGCATCAACGCTGTGCTGGCAGATAACGCCGTGGTGCTGGCCGATACCATCGTGGAAAAAGTATTGCAGCCGCTGCTCACCCCGGTGATCATGCTGGTGCTGTTCTTTGTGTTCTACGCGGTGCTGCGGCTGCTGGTCAGTATGCTGGTCACCGTGCTGGGGCTGGTGAATAAGCTCCCGGTCATCGGCACCGTCAACCGTGGTCTGGGCTGGCTGACCGGCGGCATGACCGCTCTGCTGGACCTATACCTCGTGCTGTGCGTGGTGTGGGGACTTGTGGTCATCACCGGCGGCAACTTAAATGTGCTCAACGACACTGTGATGCACAGCAGTCTTTACTATAAAGCGTTTAATGTGTTCAACCCCTTTTTGTAACAGGGGCGACAAGGAGGAACTATGGTCTGTATTCGATGCCAGAAGCGTCCGGCGATCATCTTTATCCAGCGGATGGAGAATGGTCAGATGAAGCAGGAGGGGTACTGTCTGCACTGTGCCCGGGAACTGCACATCAAGCCCGTGGACGATCTGATGAAACAATTCGGGATGTCGGAGCAGGATCTGGATAACATGGAAAACCGCATGGAGAGCATGATGGAGGAGCTGGGCGACTCCAACCCTCTTTCCATGCTGATGAATATGTCCGGCAGCGGCGAGGATGCCGATGCGGAGAACATGGACGAAGATCTTGTACCCGGCAGCAATGCCACCTTCCCGCTGGGCTTTACCGGCACGGAAAAGCAGGACGGCGACAAAAAGGCCGACCGCAAAAACGGCAAAAAGCCGCCCAAGCGCAAGTTTTTGGATACCTACTGCGAAAACCTGACCCGCAAGGCGCGGGAGGGCAAGCTGGATGATATCATCGGCCGCGACCGCGAGATCTACCGCACCATCCAGATCTTGAGCCGCCGCCAGAAGAATAACCCCTGCCTTATCGGTGAAGCCGGTGTGGGCAAGACCGCCATTGCCGAGGGCATTGCCGAGCGCATTGCCAAGGGTCAGGTGCCCATCGGTCTGCGGGATAAGGAAATTTTTCTGCTGGACCTCACCAGCCTTGTGGCGGGCACCCAGTTCCGCGGTCAGTTCGAGCAGCGGGTCAAGGGCTTGCTGAGCGAGGTAAAGGCTGCGGGCAACGTCATCCTGTTCATTGACGAGATCCACACCATCACCTCTGCCGGTGAGAGCGAGGGCGCCATGAACGCGGGCAACATCTTAAAGCCCGCCCTCTCCCGCGGAGAAATTCAGGTCATCGGTGCCACCACCTTTACCGAGTACCGCAAGTACATTGAAAAAGATCAGGCGTTGGAACGCCGTTTCCAGCCTGTGCGGGTGGAGGAGCCCAGCGTAGCCGACACCCTTGCCGTGATGAACGGCATCAAGCGCTACTACGAGCAGTACCATCATGTGCAGGTGCCCGCCGAGGTGCTTTCGGCGGTGGTCACCCTGAGCGAGCGCTACATCACCGACCGTTTTCTGCCGGATAAGGCCATCGACCTGCTGGACGAAGCCTGCGCCTGCTGCAATCTGGCGCACCCGGTCATCTCCGAGTATCTGGGAATGCAGAAGGAGCTGGACGCCCTGAAGCAGGAAGAAGCCGAGATGGAAAGCGCGGATGTGAACGAAGCCATCGACTACGAGCGCGTAGCCGAGCGCAAGACCCGCATCGCCAAGCTGGAATCCGAACTGCCCGCCAAGCAGGCCGCTGCCAGCGAAATTCAGGTGACCATGGACGATGTGGCAAAGGTCATCGAGCTGTGGACGGGCATCCCGGCGGTAAAGATTCGCGAGACCGAGTTCGTCAAGCTGGCAGGGCTGGAAGCCGCTTTGAAGCAGAAGGTCATCGGTCAGGACGAAGCCGTGCATCTGGTGGCGCAGGCCATCAAGCGCAGCCGCGCCGACCTTTCCGGCCGCCGCCGTCCCGCAAGCTTCATCTTTGTGGGCCCCACCGGCGTGGGCAAGACCGAGCTGGTCAAGCAGCTGGCAGAACAGCTGTTCGACGGCCCCGACCCGCTCATCCGTCTGGACATGAGCGAGTACATGGAAAAATACGCGGTGTCCCGTATGATTGGCTCTCCTCCGGGCTATGTGGGCTACGAGGAAGCCGGTCAGCTCACCGAGAAGGTGCGCCGCCGCCCGTACAGCGTGGTGCTGTTCGACGAGATTGAAAAGGCACACCCGGACGTGATGAACATTCTGCTGCAAATTCTGGACGAGGGCAAGATCAACGATGCGCAGGGACGCACGGTGGATTTCTCCAACACGGTCATCTGCATGACCTCCAACGCCGGCAGCAGCGACCAGAGCGCGGGCAGCCTTGGCTTTAACAAGAGCGACGCCCAGCGCAGCGAGGAAAAGACCCGCAAGGCGCTGGCACAGTTCCTGCGCCCGGAGTTCCTTGGCCGCGTGGACGAAGTGATCGCCTTCAAGCCCCTGACCGAGGAGACCCTGCAGGGCATCGCCGCCCTGATGCTGGACGAGTACAAGCCCGGCATGGAAGCCAAGGGCATCGCTTACAGCTACACCCCGGCAGCGCTCAAGGCACTGGTGCAAAAGAGTCAGGGCGGGCGCTTCGGCGCACGCGATTTGCGCCGCACCATCCGCAAGGCGGTGGAGGACCCCGCCGCCGAGCGCCTGATCGACGGCACGCTGGCATCCGGCGGCACCCTTGTGGTGGATGCCGATGAAAACGGCGAAGTCGTGCTGAAATAATCATAACCGCAAAGCACCCCGGCTGAAAACAGCTGGGGTGCTTTTTGTCTGCTCATAAAAACTTTTTGTAATATATACTTGACATTTAGAATAGTAAATGCTACTATATGTCCAGAGGATAAAACAAATGCCGACCCGGCAGGAAAGGAGCGTATCAATGCCGAAGAACCTGAAATTAAAGGCCGCCCGTGCGGAAAAGGATATGACGCAAGGCGCGCTTGCCGAAGCGGCAGGCGTTTCGCGCCAGACTATCAACGCCATTGAAAAAGGAGAGTACAACCCCACCATCAACCTTTGCCGCAGTATCTGTAAAATTCTGGATAAGACACTGGATGAACTGTTCTGGGAGGAATGAACTATGAAATTTTCACTATACAGCAAGAAAAACCAGTTGGACGAGATGCAGGAGCAGACCATGCGCAAAATTGAAAGCCATGGCTTCTGGCTGCTGTGGGGCAGCCTTCTGGCGGCGTGGATCGTGCAGATGATGTTCGGGGCTGCGGACAAGGCTGCCGGAGAGTGGGTCGTATTCATGATCGGCTGTATCTATATGGTTGTCGCGTGTCTGCGCAATGGTCTGTGGGATCGCCACCTTTCGGATACGGCCCCGGCCAATGCCGTGTATTCTCTGGTGGCTGCGGTGGCGGTTACGCTGATCTGCGGTTTTTCCTATGGATACTGGGTCGGTGCTGTTTTTGCCGGTGTTTTTACCGGCATCCTGTGCTTTGCATTGCTGCAACTGTGCGCCGCATTGACACGCAAACGGCGCGAGCATCTGGATGACCCGAAGGACGGAGAATAATATTACGCAAAAGGGCTGCTGCACATCGTTTGATGCAGCAGCCCCTTTTTGCATGGGTGCATGGTATTATCCCGCATTGACAAATCTGCGCAGAATAAGTACAATAAAACATAGCTATCCGCAAATTTTTTGCATGAGAATAAAGGAGCGTTTTTCTATGCCGAGCAATAAAGTCCGCACCCGTTTTGCACCCTCGCCCACGGGTTATATGCACGTTGGCAACCTGCGTACTGCCCTGTACACCTACCTGATGGCCAAGCACGAGGATGGCACCTTCATCCTGCGCATTGAGGATACCGATCAGGGCCGCTATGTGGAGGGCGCTGTGGATGTCATCTACAACACCCTGCGGGAGACCGGCCTTCTGTGGGACGAGGGCCCGGATATCGGCGGCCCCGTGGGCCCCTATGTGCAGAGCGAGCGCATGGGCATGTTCAAGCAGTATGCCGAGCAGCTGGTGGCAGAGGGCAAAGCCTATTACTGCTTCTGCACCGAGGAGCGGCTGGAGGCTCTGCACGCCGAGCAGCGCGCTGCCGGTGAGATGACCCACTACGACGGCTGCTGCCGAGAGCTGCCCAAGGAGGAAGTGGAAAAGCGCCTTGCCGCAGGCGAGCCTTACGTCATCCGCCAGAAGATCCCCCGCGAGGGCGTGACCGGCTTTGACGATGTGGTGTACGGCCACATCGAGGTGAACAACAGCGAGATGGACGACCAGATCCTCATCAAGACCGACGGGATGCCCACCTACAACTTTGCCAACGTTGTGGACGACCACCTGATGGGCATTACCCACGTCATCCGCGGCAGCGAGTACCTGTCCTCCACCCCCAAGTATAACCTGCTGTATCAGGCCTTTGGCTGGGACATCCCCACCTATATCCACTGCCCGCCGGTGATGAAGGACGCCCAGAACAAGCTGTCCAAGCGCAACGGCGATGCCAGCTATCAGGATCTGGTGGCAAAGGGCTACCTGACCGAGGCGGTGCTGAACTATATCTGCCTGCTGGGCTGGAGCCCCCGCGGCGAGTACGCCGAGCAGGAGATCTTCTCCCTGCCGGAGCTGGTCAAGATCTGGTCCCCGGAGGGCATCTCCAAGTCTCCCGCCATCTTCGACCCCCTCAAGCTGCGCGCCATCAATGCGGAGTATATCCGCCGCCTGAGCCCCGAGGAATTCCAGAAAAAGGCCGAGCCGTGGATCGACAGCGCCGTGCACAGCGCCATCGACAAAAAGCTGCTGTGCGCAAACCTGCAGCCCCGGTGCGAGGTGCTGGGCGAGATCCCCGAGCAGCTGGATTTCTTTGACGCCATGCCGGAGTACGACGTGAGCCTGTACGCCAACAAAAAGCAAAAGACCACCCCGGAGACTGCAAAAGAAGCACTGGAAGCCCTGCTGCCGGTGCTGAGCGACGAGGCTCTGGATTTTGCAAACCGCGATGCCGTGTTCGATGCCTGCAAGGCCAAGGCAGAGGAGCTGGGCAAAAAGAACGGCTGGCTGCTCTACCCGCTGGGCATTGCCCTTTCCGGCAAGCAGCGCACCCCCGGCGGCGGCACCGACCTTGCCTGCATGATGGGCCGCGAAAAGACCCTGCAGCGCGTGCAGGATGCCATTGCAAAGCTGAACGGTTAAGTGATATAAGTACAGTGATCTGGGAGGTGGAACCTATGATGTACCCGTTTATGACATTGGACGACGATACCGAAATCGTGCATTCCGAGATGAAGCCCGATGGCCGGGTGAAGGTGTACCTTGAAAAACCGGATGCAGAAGATTGTTTCCACTCAGCAGTGTGCTGGCTGCCGGGCTATGACTGGCAGGAGGTGCACGGTTTCACGCCGGAGGAGATCGCGCGGTATCAGAAAATCGTGGAGTCCACCGCGCATCTGATCTTGCAGTTCTCCCAAGAAGGAGGCGTGGAAAATGCCGCAGGTTTTTAAGGTTGGCTCCTACTGGGTCTACTTCTGGGCCAATGAGAACGAACCGCTGGAGCCAATCCATGTGCACGTTGCACAGGGGGCACCCAACAGCAACGCCACCAAGATCTGGATCACCAAGGCGGGTGGCTGCTACCTGTGCAATAATAACTCTCAGATCCCGCCCCGGGTGCTGCGCAACATTATGGCAGTTATTGAAGCGCGCAGCGGGGAAGTGATCGAAAAATGGACAGCCTTTTTTGGCGAGATCCGCTATTTCTGCTGAACAGTTGAAAATACCCCCAAAGCCCTGCGGCAAAATGACGGCCGCAGGGCTTTTTTGCGTCTTTGGGCGGGTTTGGGGCGGTTCTATGCACCGCGCCAAAAAGCGCCGCTGCCCCGCGTTACAGTATATGCAGACAGTGCGGGGAACAGAACAAAAATCCCCGCCGGAAAGCGGGGGATTTTTATGACAGAGCGGATGGGTGTTTTATCTTCGGACGGGCGGTGCTTGCAGCCTTCGCCCTTAGCGGCACGGGCGATGCTGCGCCCGGCGGCGCGGCGGCTGGCAGCGGTGGGCATCGGCTTTGCAGGCGGCTGGGCAGTGCTGTACGGGGCGCTGATGCCCTTTGGGCTGGGGCTGACCCTTGGGCTGGCAGAGGATTGTTTTGCGCCCTGCGCGGCAGGGGCGGCGCTGGGGCTGCTGCTCCACGGGCTGGGTGCGCTCTCGCTGCGCAGCCTGTGTCAGCTGTGTGCGCTGGGCGCTGCCGTGGCAGCCCGCTGGCTGCTGCCGCAAAAGTTTGTACCCGCCGCGCTGGCGGGCTGCGGCACATTGACCGGCATGGCGCTGTGCTTTGCGCTGGGCAGCAGCGGCGGGGCAGACCTTTTATTGTACAGTGCGGCAGACGCCCTGCTTGCGGCGGGCATCGGCTTTGGGCTGCGTAGATTTGCCCCGGAGCGCCCGGGCATGGGCACGCTGCTGGTGGGCGCAGCTGTGGCGGCGGCGCTGGGCAGTGTGCGGTGGGGGTGGTTTTCGCCCGGGGTGCTGGCGTGTGCCGCCGCAGAGCTGGCGCTGTGCTGCCGGGCACAGAAGTTTGCCGCCCTGAGCGGCAGCGCGGTGCTGGGGGCAGCTCTTTGCGCCGCAGACCCCGCCCTTGCCCCGGCGGCAGCGGGGCTTGGCTGTGCCACGGCAGCGGCGGCGGTGCTGGCACCCGGACGGCGGGTGGAGACCCTTGCCGCCTACGCGGGCGGCTGCGTATCCGGGGTGCTCTGCGTGCAGCCGCCCGGAAACGCCTTTGGGCTGCTGTTCAGCGCCTGCGGCGGTATGGCGGTGGTCTGTCTGCTGCCCGGCGGCTGGCTTGCCCCGGCAGCAGACACCCCGCAGAGCGGGGAAAACGCTCCCGCGCCCGCCCGCAGTGCGGCGGCCTCCACCCGGCTGGAAGCCGTGGCACAGAGCCTTTCCTCATTGGCGGAGACGGTGAACGCGGTCTACGAGGGGCTGCCCCGGCGGCGGGAGGGTTTCCGCTGGGTCATAGACAATGTACATGATACTCTTTGTTTTAACTGCGGGCGGCGGGAGACCTGCTGGAAGCAGGAATATACTGCCACCATGGCGGGCATGGAAGCGCTGCGTCCGCTGCTGGAACAGAATGGCAGCGTGGAGACCGCGCAGTTGCCCGGGGAATTGTCCCGCTGCATCCATCCGGCGGCGCTGTGCGCGGCGGCGGGGCGCAGCTTTGCGCTGTACCGCAGCCGCAAGGAAGCGCGCATCCATTCCGAAGCCATGCGCACCGCCCTGACCGAGCAGTACAGCGCCGTAGCCGAAGCACTTGGGGTGCTCAGCGAGCAGCTGGGACGCCCCGGCGACCCGGAGCCCTATAAATCCAGCCGGGTGGCGGAGTTCTTCACCGGGCTGGGTGCGCCGCCGCAGGAGTGCGCCGTCACGCTGGACGACCTTGGCCGCACCCATGCCGCCGTCACCCTGCCGCGCACCCGGTTCACCCCGCAGGAGCTGGCAGCGCTGGCGGGGGAGGTGGGGCATATCTGCCGCCGCACGCTGGAGGTGCCGCAGGTGCTCTCCTGCAAGGGCATGACCACCCTGCTGTTCAGCGAAAGACCGGCGCTGCGGGCGGTGTTCGGTGCGGCAAGCGCTGCCGCCCGGGGCGAGGTTTCCGGCGATGCAGTGCAGCAATTTTGCAGCCCTACGGCGGCGCAGATGATTTTATGTGACGGTATGGGCACCGGACGCCCGGCGGCGGTGGATGGCAATCTGGCGGCAGAGCTGACCGCCCGGCTGCTCAAGGCGGGCTTTACCGCCGAGCTGGCGGCGCGGCTGGTGAACGTGGCGCTGGCGCTGAAAAGCGAGGACGAGAGCGGCGCAACGCTGGATCTCATCAGCGTGGACTTATACACCGGCACGGCGCGGCTGTTCAAGGCCGGAGCCGCCCCGGGGTTTCTGGTGCACGGCGGGCGGGTGCGGGCTGTGGGCGAAGCCACTTTGCCCATGGGGGTGCTGGGCGGGGTGAACGGACAGAGCCGGGTGGTGCACCTGACCGCCGGGGATTACGCAGTGCTGGTATCGGACGGCTTACTGGTGGATGGCGCGGGCTGGGTGGCAAAACAGGTGGAGCTTTCGGCGGCGGCAGGAGACGCACCGGAAAAGCTGGCGGAGACGCTGGTACAGACCGCCCGCATCCGCGCGCAAAAGACCGGCCGCCCGGATGATATCACCGCCGCCGTGCTCCGGCTGGAAAAGAGCGGATAACAGGCGTTGCATATCATGAGCAATTCTCCGCTTAAAGGCTTCCCCCGGTCGGGGAAAATCTGTCCCCAAGGGGTGAAGGCTTTTGTGCTGGCGGGAAAGTTTGTGGCATAACGAAAGGCTTCCGTTGCAATTTGCGGGAAGGAGGGGTATACTGGAAGCATATTTTTTTGCCCGGCAGTGCCGGGCGCAGGAGGCGGCTTATGCTTACCATCAATGTTGCACCCGACGGCAGCGGACAGTTTACCACCATTTCCGAGGCGGTGCTGGCGGTGCCCTACGACTGCCCTGCGGTCATCCGCATCGCGCCGGGCATTTACCGGGAAAAGCTGGTTTGTGAGAAAAAGGATATCACCCTTGCGGGCGCGGGCATGGATGCCACCCGGCTGGTATGGAACGATGGCGGCAAGCTGCCGCACCCGGACGGGCGTCCCACCCACACCTTCCGCAGCTATACCGCCTTTTTCAGCGGCGAAAAGCTGCGGGTGGAGGATATGACCATCGAGAACGACGCAGGCCCCGGCGCAAAGGCCGGGCAGGCGGTCGCAGCCTATGTGGACAGCGCCCGGGCGGCGTTTGACCGCGTGCGGCTGCTGGGCAATCAGGATACTTTGTTCTGCGCCCCTCTGCCGGAGAAAGAGCGGGAGAAGGACGGTTTTCTGGGCCCGCGCGGGCTGGCACCCCGCCGGGCAAGCGCGCAGTATTACCACGCCTGCGAAATTGCCGGAGACATTGATTTTATCTTTGGCGGGGCAGACGCCCTGTTTGAGCACTGCACCCTGCGCACGGTGGACAACGGCCTTGCGCACAGCTGGGTCACCGCACCCTCCGGTGCGGCACAGGGGCTGGGCTTTGTGTTCTGGGACTGCGATTTTGTCTCGGACTGCCCGGCGGGCAGCGTGTATCTGGGCAGACCGTGGCGTCCTACCGGCAAGACGGCGGTGCTGGACTGCCGCCTTGGGGCGCACATTGCGCCGGAGGGTTTTGCCGGCTGGAACGACCGCACCGACACGGCGCTGGCCGGCTTTGCTGAGGCAGGCAGCACCGGCGCAGGCGCAGGGGAGCGCCCCGGGTGGGTGCAGGCGCTTTCAGCTGCTGAAGCCGCTGCGCTGCTGCGCGCTGCCCGGCAGAAGTGCCGCATGGAGACTACGGAAAGGATAACGGAATGAAAAAATTACCCAATGCAGTGAAATGGCTCATCATTCTGGTGGTGCTGGGCGCCATGGGCGCTATGATGTGGGCGGTGAACGACCGCGCCTCCCGGGTGGAGATGCCCGCCCCGGACAACACCTTTGGCATCTACCATACAGCAGAGAGCGGAACATAATAAAGCACCGGCAGTTTCCCGATTGGAAGAGTTGGAAAACTGCCGGTGCTTTTTCTGTGTTACAGGGGGCGTTCACTTGCCCTCAAAGTCGTCCACATAGGGCAGGTCACTCATGACGAACCAGAAGGTGGTGCCCTTGCCTACGGTGCTTTGTACGCCAAAGCGGAAGCTGTGCTGCTGGAAGATGGCTTTGGTGATGGAAAGCCCCAGACCGGTGCCCTGCTTGCCCGCGTCCGAGCGGGAGCGGTAGTACCGGTCAAAGATATAGGGCAGGTCGGCGGCGGCAATGCCCGGGCCATGATCCTCCACCTCTACCCGCACGCCCTCAGAGCAGCGGAAGGCGCGCAGGATAAAAATGCCGTCCTGGCCGATGTGGTGCATGGCGTTGCCCAGCAAATTGTGCAGCGCGCGCTGCATCATGTCCGGGTCGGCGTAGACCGGCAGTTCCTCCTCCGGCAGTTCCAGCTGCAGCTGCCAGCCGTTCTGGGCGCAGATGGCGTCGTAGCGCTCGCTCACCTCGTCGCACAGCTGCCCCATGTCAAAGTGCACCCGCTCACACTTATAGGTGCCGCTGGTCACCTTGCTCAGCTCCATCACGCTGGAGACCAGCGCGGTCAGGCGGTCGGCCTCGTCCACGATGATGTTCATCTGCTCGTCCCGGTGGGCTTTATCGTCGCCGGTCAGATCGCGCACCGTCTCGGCATAGCCCTTGATGAGGGTCAGCGGGGTGCGCAGGTCGTGGGAGACGTTGGCCAGCAGATCGCGCTGCATCTGCACCGCGTGCTGCACCTCCTCGGCCATGTGGTTAAAGTCCCGGGCAAGGTCGCCCAGCTCGTCGTTGCGGCGGTTGTCCACCTGCACGGCGTAGTTGCCCAGCGCCATCTGCCGCGCGGCGCTGGAAAGCTGGCGCAGCGGCTTTGTGAACCACTCGCTGAACAGCCACGCCGCCGACATGGCAAAGCCGAAGATCAGCGCCGCCGCCAGCGGCAGCAGGGTGCTGAGCACCTTGCCGGCCTCGGTAACGTGCACAAGGCTGGTGGTCACCAGCACGGTATAGCTGCCGTCGGCGGTAATGCGCCCTACCAATAGCTGCGCCGAGCCGGAGAGTCGGGGCGGGTTGAGCGTCTGCACAAAGCTGCCCACACTGCGGCACTTGCGGCGCATGGCAAGGGCAGTGGCAATGATCTTATCGTTGTTGGCAGAGTCTGAAAGATAGGTGCCGTGCAGGTTGCAGAAGGACTGGTTCTCGATCTTATAAATGGTGTGCAGGGTGGTGTCCGAGATATCCACGCAGAAACTGTTCAAAGAACCTTTGGTGTACAGTTCCAGCGTGAGCTTATCAAAAAAATCACTGTTGACCGCAAGCTGCCCAAAAGACCAGCTGGACAGCACCTTGCCCTCGGCAATGGCATCGTCCAGCCGCTCCACGATGCTGTCGGCCTGATTGGTAAGCTGGGTCTCGATGTGTTTGGTGTACAAAGGCTCCAGCAGCTGGGTGGACAGCAGCCAGAACAACCCCAGCAGAAACAGGCAGATGAAGCACAAAAACCACATCAGCTGTCCGCGGATGCCAAGGGTATGCCGTGCTTTGGTGGTTTGCCGCATGCTCCGCACGCTCCTTCAGTCAACGGGCGGCATCGGGGTCGAACTTATAGCCGATGCCCCATACCGTAGCAATGTAGCTGCGGCATTTGCCCAGATGGCCGCGCAGCATCTTCACATGGGTGTCCACGGTGCGGTCCTCGCCGAAGTAGTCGTAGTTCCACACCTTCTGCAGGATCTTTTCCCGGCTCAGGGCAATGCCCTTGTTGGAGGCCAGAAATACCAGCAGATCAAACTCCTTGGGGGTCAGGGCGACTTCCTCGCCGGATACCCGCACGGTATGGCTGGCAGTGTCGATGGTCAATTCGCCAAAGGTCATGGTGTCGGCGGCCTCGGTGGGGCGGGGCATGGTGCGGTTCAGCACTGCGCGCACCCGCGCCACAAGCTCCCGGGGGGAGAAGGGCTTTACCACATAGTCGTCCGCGCCGCTTTCCAGCCCGGCAAGCTTATCGTATTCCTCGCCCCGGGCGGTCAGGATGATGACCGGGGTGTTGATGTGGCGGGCGCGCATCTCCCGCAGGCAGGTCATGCCGTCCATAAAGGGCATCATCAGGTCTAAGATCACCAGATCAAACCCGCCGCCGGACAGCTGTGCCAGCGCCGCAGAGCCGTCCCCGGCTTCCTCGCAGATGTAACCGGCATATTGCAGATGCTCGTGGATCAGCTCCCGGATGCGGGGCTCATCATCAACGATCAGGATCTTTGCCATAAAACAGGACTCCTCCTATCATAGTTCAATATACAACTCTATTCTAAAGCAAGAATTGGAAAAAGCTGTGAATTTTAAGTGAATGCTTTGGAAAAACAAAACCGTCTGCACCCAGTATACCACACCGGGCGGCGGGGCGGCAATCTTTTTGCGGGAATACGCGGCAAAATGCGCCGGGGAAACTTGACAAAAAAACAGGGCCTTTTGTAAAATAAGGTCGTAGAGAGCAGAGCACTTGCGACAAAACAGGAGAAACAGGCATGAGCATCCCCAAGATCATCCACTACTGCTGGTTCGGCGGCGGGCCCATCAGCCCGGAGAGCCGGAAATGTATCGAAAGCTGGAAAAAATACTGCCCGGATTACAAGATCATCGAATGGAACGAGCAGAACTTTGAGATCAGCCAAAACCGCTACGCGCAGCAGGCCTACGAAGCAAAGAAATATGCCTTTGTGTCGGACTATGTGCGGCTGGCGGTGCTGTACCGGTACGGCGGCATCTATCTGGACACGGACGTGGAACTGGTGCGCCCGCTGGACGAACTGCTGGAGCACAAGGGCTTTATCAGCATGGAGCACAGTGCGCCCTCGCCCTACGGCCGCACGCTGCTGGTGAATACCGGCTCCGGCGTGGGCGCAGAGCCGGGCTGCGAGATGATCGGCAAAATGCTGGCGGCCTACCGCAATGCCGCTTTTATTCAGGAGACCGGCGAGCCGGATCTGCGCACCTGCACCCAGCGGGATACCCCGCTGTTTACCAAGGCCGGTTTGCAGCAGAAAGACGAGCAGCAGGAACTGGACGGCTTTCTGGTGCTGCCCACCGACTGCTTTTCCCCCTTTGATTATGTGACCGAGCGGATGCACCGGACCCCGCGCACCTTCGGCATCCACTACTATCAGGGCAGCTGGCAAAGCGGCGACAAGGCAAACCGCTGGCGCAAGCGCTTCAAGTGCACCAAAGTCGGGCGCTGGTGTATGTGGCTGCGGCAGTGTTCGCCCCGCTGGCTGCGGGAAAAACGGCGCAGCCTGCATAACCGCTGCCGCCTGCAATGGAAAAAATGGTTCGGCTGCCGCGGGCTGCAATTTGGCCGCTGCATCCTGCTGGACAAAGAGCTCAAGCTGCAGCTGAACAGCGGCTCCCGGGTGACGCTGGGCGACCGGGTGGAGAGCGATGGGCGGGTGTTTATCACCACCGGCTATTCCAGCCAGCTGAACATCGGCAGCGGGGTCTACTTCAACGACGGCGCGGTCATCAGCTGCCTTGGAAAGATCGACATCGGCGAAAACACCCTTTTCGGCCCCGGGGTGAAGATCTTTGATAACAACCACCGCTTCAGCCGGGAGGAAGGGGTCAGCCGGGAATGCACGGCGGGCTGCATCACCGTGGGGCGCAGCTGCTGGATCGCCTCGGACGTGGTGCTGCTCAAGGGCACGGACATCGGGGACAACTGCGTCATCGGCGCGGGCTGTATTATCCGGGGCAAAGTGCCCGCCGGTTCCCTCGTGACCCGCAGCGGGGAGCAGACCACCCGGCCAATCGAGACAAGATAAGGCATCCCCTCTCGTAAAGATGTGTTCATCGCGGCCCGTAGGCCGCGATGAACACTCAAATTTAAAAAAATCATTCCGCTGCGCATGGCCAGAGCAACGCGGAGGCCATCTGAAATCGTTGTTCTTAGAGGAACTGCTGCACGATGCTGTGCGGCAGTTCTTTTTTGTCCCGCTTGCCCTTTTTGCGCAGGAATGCTATACTTTAGCGATAAAGGACAGTGTACTGTCCGCAGGTTTTTCGGAGATAAGGAAAAGCGCTTATGCGAATCGGACTGATCGAATTTTTGCTCATACTGGCCATTGCGTCCCTCACGGTTGGGCCGCGGGTGGCCTTGTTCGTGGACCGGTGGATGCGGCGTGCCAACCGCGCCAACGCCATGGCGGCGCGCCGCCGGGCAGAGTATGCCGCCCAGATGGCCGCAGAACGGGACGCCATGCTCAAGCGGTTCCGCACCGCCAGCACCGTGTTCGGGGTGGGCATTTTGCTGGTGCTGGTGTATGCGCTGGGCTTCCGCCCCATCGACACCCCGCCGCAGACCTATAAAGCCCCCGACCTCCGGCAGGAGACGGGCGCGATGCAGACGGCAGTTTCCACCGACCGCAAGACCCGGCTGGAGCTGGGGGAGTATCAGGGCGTGGACTGCATCCGCGCCAAGGACGGCCTGTTGTATGCCGCCGCATGGAACGGTGCTGCGCTGAAAAAACGCACCAGCGACCTTGTGCGCACCGATGGCGGGCACGCTGCCGCCATCCTGAGCGTGGAGGGCGAGCTGACCGGCTTTGCCTTTGATGCCGCCGGGGATGTGTGGCTGACCCAGCTGACCACCGCTGGGGGTACCCTCTGCCGTGCAAAGCACGACAGCTGGGGTGCGGCGGTGGAGCAGGTGGTCACCCAGCTGGACGGTGCGCCGCTGGGGGCGGTATCTGCCGTGGAGGTAAGCCCGGCGGGTAAGGTGTACTTTGCAGTGGCAGCGGCGGCAGGCGCGGAGAACGGGCTGGAAAGCGCTCTGCGCACCGAGCTGCTGGCGCACACCGCCACTGGCTGCGTGTATGTGTACGACCCCGCCGCCCGCACAGTGGAAAAGGTGCTGGGCGGGGTGGCAGGTGCTGCCGGTCTGGCGCTCAGCCCGGACGGCAGCACCCTGTATGTCTCCGACCTTGGCAGCCGCTGCATTTGGGCGGTGGACGCCGCTGCCCGGGAGCTGACCGCCGGGGGACGGGGCTGCACCGCTGCCTTTGCCGGTCTGCCGGGCTATCCCGGAGCGCTGGCTGTGGACACGGACGGCACGCTGTACATCAGCTACCGCTGGGCGCGCAGCGGCTGGCTGGAAAAGAACGCGGACAGCACCCTGCTGCGGGGCATTGCCCTGCGGGCGGGGCAGAATACGCAGGAGCGGCTGTTCCGGTGCACCGCAGATGCCCCCTGCGCCGAGGCGGTAAGCCTTGCAACAGGGGCTTGGGAGCAGACCTTTACCGGTCTTGTACAGGACAGCTGTGCGGCGGTGTGTCCGGTGGAAAGCAAAGTATATTTCGGTGCGGCAGGGGCAGACAGCCTGCTGGCTGCAAACCGATAAGTGAGGTGTTTTTTGTATGACCGAAGCATTTGCAAAACAGATCGAGACCGAGGCACGGCAGGCTATGACCGAGCTGGTGGCTGCGGCAAAGCTGAAAAAGGGAGATGTGCTCGTGGTGGGCTGCTCTTCCAGTGAGATGGTGGGCGGTCACATCGGCAAGGATTCCAGCATAGAAGCCGCCCGGGCGCTGTACGCGGGCGCTGCGCCGGTGCTGGCGGAAAAAGGCATCTGGCTGGCAGCCCAGTGCTGCGAGCACCTGAACCGCGCCCTTATCCTTGAGCGGGAAGCCGCAGAAAAATACGGCTGGGAGGAAGTGTGCGTCGTGCCCCGTCCCCATGCGGGCGGCAGCTGGGCGACCACCTGCTGGAAAAACTTCAAAGACCCGGTGGCGGTGGAGGAGATCCGCGCCAACGCGGGCATGGATATCGGCGGCACCCTGATCGGAATGCATCTGAAGCGGGTGGCAGTGCCGGTGCGGCTGAGCCTTAATAAGATCGGCGAAGCAAACATTCTGTGCGCCTACACCCGCCCGAAGCTGATTGGCGGCGAGCGCGCCCGCTATACCGAGGAGGACTGAGCCAGATGGCAGAAAAAACGTTGGAAGAGATGCGGCAGGCCGTGGCCGAGATCCGGGAAAAGATGGCAGCCGCCGCCCGGGAAGCCGGGCGCGACCCGGCAGCGGTGCAGCTGTGCGCCGCCTGCAAGACCCGCACGGCGCAGACCATTGCCGCCAGTGCGGCTTTGCCCATTGATGTGTTTGGCGAAAACCATGTGCAGGAGCTGTGTGCAAACTACGATGCCGGTGCCTACTGCGGCAAGCCCAGCCATTTTATCGGCCATTTGCAGACCAATAAGATCAAAAAGGTACTGGGGCGGGCAAGCCTGATCCAGAGCGTGGACAGTGAGCATCTGCTGCTGGCCATCGAGAAGGAAGCCGCCAAGGCCGGCATCGTGCAGGACATTTTGCTGGAAGTGAACATCGGCGGGGAGGAGAGCAAGACCGGTGCCGCACCGGAGCTGCTCTGGCCGCTGCTGGACACCGCCGCTGCACAACAGCATATCCGGGTCAAGGGTCTGATGGCGATCCCGCCTGTGAACGACGACGATGCCCAGAACCGCCGGTATCTGGCGCAGGTGTATCAGCTGTTCGTCCGGGCAGGGGAGCGCGGCTACCACAACGTGGAGATGCAGACCCTTTCCATGGGCATGAGCGGCGATTTTGAGAACGCCATCCGCGAGGGCGCTACCCTTGTGCGCATCGGCACCGCCATCTACGGCGCGCGGGATTACAGCAAAAAGTAACGATAAAAACGGAGGAACCATGCCGAAAACTAAGACCAACGACCCCGGGGCGCACCACGCAAGCAGCGGTGCGCTGATCCGGCGTTTTCTGCCGTATCTGGCAAACTATAAGATGGTGCTGTGCCTTGATTTGTTCTGTGCAGCACTGACCACACTGTGCGATATCGTGCTGCCCAAAATCATGAGCACCATCACTAACTCCGCCATGGGGGTGGGCATCACCCTGACGGCGGGCATCGTGCTGAAACTGGCGGCACTCTACTTTGTGCTGCGCATTATCGACGGCGCAGCCAGCTATTATATGTCCAGCATCGGTCATATCATGGGCGTGCATATTGAAACGGATATGCGCCGCGATGCCTTTGACCATCTTTTGCAGCTGGATCACACCTACTACAACAACACCAAGGTGGGCACCATCATGGGGCGCATCACCAACGATTTGTTTGATGTGACCGAGTTCGCCCACCACTGCCCGGAGGAGTTTTTCATCGCGGGCATCAAGATCGTGGCGTCCTTTGTCATCCTGTGCCGCGCCAGCATCCCGCTGACCTTGGCAGTGTTTGCCTGTGTGCCGCTGATGGGCGTGGTGTCGGTGTACCTGAACGGCCGTCTGCGGGCGCGGTTTCGTCAGCAGCGCGTCCAGATCGGCGAGCTGAACTCCACCATCGAGGACAGCCTGCTGGGACAGGGCGTGGTCAAGGCTTTTGCCGCCGAGGACGAGGAGCGGGAAAAATTCGCCAGGGGCAACCGCGCCTTTGAGCAGATCAAGACCCTTGGCTACTACGCCATGGGCGCCTTCAACACCTCCACCCGCCTGTTTGACGGGTTGATGTATCTGGTGGTCATTCTGGCGGGCGGTCTGTCGCTGGTGTACGGTAAGATCACCGCCGGTGACCTTGTGGCCTATATGCTCTACGTCACCACCCTCATCGCCACCATCCGGCGCATCGTGGAGTTTGCCGAGCAGTTCCAGCGCGGTATGACCGGCATCGAGCGCTTTGCCGAGATCATGGACACCCCGGTTGCCATCAAGGACGCACCGGACGCAGTGCCATTGCAGCCCGGCCCCGGCGAGATCCGGTTCGAGAAGGTGTGCTTTGAGTACCCGGACGACCACAACAAGGTGCTGCACGACGTCAGTCTGGACATCCGCGCCGGGGAGCGTCTGGCGCTGGTGGGTGCCTCCGGCGGCGGCAAAACTACCCTGTGCAACCTGATCCCCCGCTTTTACGAGGTGACCAGTGGCCGCATCCTCATTGACGGGCAGGATATCCGCCACGTCACCCTGAAGAGCCTGCGGCAGGATATCGGCATCGTGCAGCAGGACGTGTACCTGTTCAGCGGCACGGTGGCGCAGAACATCGCCTATGGCAAGCCCGGCGCTACCCGGCAGGAGATCGAAGCCGCCGCCCGTCTGGCGGGCGCGGAAAAGTTCATCCTTGCGCTGAAGGACGGCTACGACACCTATGTGGGCGAGCGCGGCGTCAAGCTGTCCGGCGGACAGAAGCAGCGCATCGCCATTGCCCGGGTATTCCTGAAGAACCCGCCCATCCTGATTCTGGACGAAGCCACCAGCGCACTGGACAACGAGAGCGAGATCCTTGTGGGGCAGAGCCTTGAAAAGCTGGCGCACGGCCGCACCACCCTGACCATCGCCCACCGCCTGACCACCATCAAGGACTACGACCGCATCCTTGTGCTGGGCGAGGAGGGCATCGTGGAAGAGGGTACCCATGCCCAGCTGCTGGAAAAGCAGGGCGTCTACTACCGCCTGTGGAACCAGTTGCCCGCAGAGGATGAGGAATAAAAGCGCCTGAAATACAAAAAAGACACCCGGAAGGGTGTCTTTTAGTCTCTAAAACGGCTCTTTGTAGGTGAAACGGTAGGTGAAAACTTTCACCTACGAAACTCGACACTTACTGTTACTATTTTAGATTTACATGGCTCACTTTCTAAAATTGAAGGTGAGCTTTTTCTTTTGTAGAAATCGGGAAGGAGGTTTTCTACTCCTCTGCTGCGGACCCCCTCTATCTGTCCGCAGCAGAACAACAAAATGCAAAAAGCCCAGAGCGATACCGCTCCAGGCTCCTTTGTCTGTATGTACATATCATATGTATAATGTCCGGGGCGGATATTGTCAAGGGAAGTGAACGGGTTTCATCTCTAGGTACCCACCGATTCATCTTGTTTGGTGTTTTGCATCCACCGCACCAGCGCTTCGGCGTCCTGTTTGCCTTTGGCGTACATTTTTTCAAGGCAGGCACGGTTCTTGGTCAGGGTGGACATTCCCTCGGTGCTGTCCGGGGCGATGATGCAGACAAGACCCTGTCGCTCCAGCTCCCGCGCCCGCTGGACAGCCGTGTTGTACCGCCATGCCCGGCGGCGCAGCCCCTCGGCTGCAGCGGGGTAATGCGACTGCAGCAGGTGTGCCAGATGCTTGTCCCGGGCATCACTACTCACCAGCCCGATGGGCTTGGTCAGGATGAGAGCCACCCGGTCGCAGCCGTGGGCAAAGGCCCATTCCAGCGGGACGGGGTCGGCCAGGCCGCCATCAAAATAAGGCACGCCGTCGATGACGCAGGGCTGGTCGATGACCGGGATGCAGCAGGACGCCATGAGGACGCGGTAGTCGTCCGGGTGGAGGTCTGCCTTGGTGAAATACTGCGCCTCGCCATTCTGTGCATTAGCGGCCACCACGCAGAGCTCTGCCGGGCTGCGGGCAAGCGCCGCGTAATCCAGCGGATTCTCGCCGCCTGCATTGCTGAGGGTGCCGTAGACATAGCCCAGATCGAGATAGGAGTGCTTGCGGATGAGGTTGTGCACGCTCATGTATTCCCTGCGGAAGGAGTATTCATCGTAAAAGGGCTTGTTCCGCCCATGCTGGCCTGCCAGATAGGACGCCATATTGGCGCTGCCCGCCGAAACGCCGATGCAGAGATCGAAGCGGAGGTCCTCCTCCAGGCAGCGGTCCAGCACGCCAGCGCCGTAAATGCCCCGCAGGCCGCCACCCACATCGATGACACCGTATTTCATGGTCTGTTCCTCCATCGTTTAATTCCATTTCCCTCCCAGTATAACGGGACGGCGGGAAATACTCATTGAGCAAACGGCGGGATCTGATGCAATTTGCGGCAGAAAGCAGGATCTGCCGCAATGGGGGCAAACAAAAACGGCCAGCGTATCATGTGCTCTGTGATATGTACCCCGCCTGTGGAACCAGCTGCCCGCAGAGGATGGGGAATAAAAGCGCCTGAAATACAAAAAAGACACCCGAAAGGGTGTCTTTTTTCTGTATGGGCCAGGCAGGACTTGAACCCGCGACCAAGCGGTTATGAGAACGTCGCTAATTTTGAAATCCCGTTTTTCTTGTGAAATCTTGTGACTATCTGATAATTCTATGAAAGTGCCTTTGTGTACTTTGACGTAACTTTTGGTATCTTTTTGTCTCTAAAACGGCTCTTTGTACCCAGAACCGTACCCAAGAATTTTTGGGTACGAAACTCGACACTTACTGTTACCGTTTTGCTTTTACATAGCTCACTTTCAAAATTGAAGGTGGGCTTTTTCTTTTGCAGAAATCAGAGAGGAGGTTTTCCACATGAACACACCCATACAGTTGAAAATCCGAGGTCACACCAAATGACGCTGGACTACTTTTATGGTCAGTCGGGCGAGTTGTTCTCCTACTTCCGCATCCCCAAGGCACTGTTCCAAGACCACCGTTTCCGGCAGCTCTCCACCGATGCCCGGACACTGTACGGCATCCTGCTGGACCGCATGAGCCTGTCCGCAAAGAACGGCTGGCTGGACGAGCAGGGGCGGGTGTATATCATCTACACCGTCCGGGAAGTGCAGGAATCCCTCTGCTGCGCCGAACACAAGGCGGTCAAGTTGTTCCGAGAACTGGAGCAGCTCGACCTCATCGAGCGCAAACGCCGTGGTCTGGGCAGACCCAGCCTGATCTACGTCAAGGACTTTTCCTCCGGCTTGCCAAAAGCGCAAGTACAGAATTGCCCAAACAGCAATTCTGGTGCTGCCGAAAGCGCAATTCTGGTGCAGCCAAAACCGCAAGCAAATAAGACTGATAAGAATAAAACAGAGTGGAACGATCCTGACCCTATCTATTCCGGGGGCATCCGGGAGCAGCTTGAGGATTATTTTTATCAGGCATTGGAGGTAGACCTTCTGCTCCGGCTCTGCCCGGATGATGAGGACACCATCTACCAGATCGTAGACCTGCTTGTGGATACCTGTTCCACCAAACGCAAAATGTTGCGGATCGCCGGAGATGACAAGCCCACAGAGGTGGTACGCAGTCGGCTGAAAAAGCTGAATGCCGACCACATCCGTTTTGTGCTGGGCTGTCTGGCAGAAAACACCGCCCCGGTGCGGAATATGAAGCAGTATCTGCTGGCGATGCTCTACAATGCGCCCACCACCATGAACCTCTACTATCAGAACAAGACGAACCACGACTTTGCGCGCAGTTCACCGAAAGTGGGGTGATGTTATCGCAAAGAAAGCTACGATTATCGCAGTCACCAATCAAAAAGGCGGTGTGGGAAAAAGCACCACCTGTGAGAATCTGGGCATCGGGCTGGCGATGGAGGGCAAGAAAGTCCTGCTGGTGGACACCGACCCGCAGGGGTCGCTGACCATCAGCATGGGCTGGCAGCAGCCCGATGAACTGCCTACCACCCTTTCCACCCTGATGCAGAAAGCCATGAACGACCAGTCCATCCAGCCCGGCGAGGGCATTCTGCACCATGCAGAGGGCGTTGACCTGATTCCGGCAAACATCGAACTGGCAGGGCTGGAAGTGGCTCTGGTAAACAGCATGAACCGGGAAAAGATGCTGAAACAGGTGCTGGACAGTGCCAAGCGGGAGTACGATTTTATTCTGCTGGACTGTATGCCCTCGCTGGGGATGCTGACGATCAACGCACTGGCGGCGGCAGACGCTGCTTTGATTCCTGTGCAGGCGCAGTACCTGTCTGCCAAAGGTCTGGAACAGCTTTTGCAGACTGTGCAGAAGGTTCGGCGGCAGATCAACCCGAAGCTGAAAATCGAGGGTATCTTGCTGACCATGACCGACAGCCGCACCAACTACGGAAAACAGATCAGCAATCTGATCCGGCAGGCATACGGAAAACACCTGAAGGTGTTTGAGCAGAGCATTCCCCGTTCCGTCCGTGCGGCAGAAACCAGTGCGGCAGGCAAAAGCATCTTTGCCTATGACCCCAAGGGCAAGGTGGCAGAAGCCTACAAATCTCTTGCAAAGGAGGTGCAGGCGGATGCCAATCGACAGCGGAAACTTAGCTCTGAAAGGGCTAGATAACCTGTTTTCCACCGAGGAAAACCGACAGGAGGAACAGCGGGAGCAGGTACAGCAGATTCCCATTGATGCGCTGCACCCCTTCACCAACCACCCTTTCAAGGTGCTGGACGATGAAGCCATGACCCGGACGGTGGAGAGCATCGCACAGTACGGTGTGCTGGCTCCGCTGATCGCCCGCCCTCGCCCAGACGGTGACGGCTATGAGATCATCTCCGGGCACCGCCGCCAGTATGCGGCTAAACTTGCCGGGCTGGACACCCTGCCGGTCATTGTGCGGCAGATGTCGGACGATGCTGCTGTGATATTGATGGTGGATTCCAATTTGCAGCGTGAACACATCCTGCCCAGTGAACGGGCTTTCGCCTACAAAATGAAGCTGGAAGCTCTAAAAAATCAAGGTGCTAGGTCAGATTTAACTTCGCCGCAAGTTGCGGCGAAGTTCCGCAGCGATGATGCGGTCGCAAAAGACCAAGGCATAAGTGGCGATACTGTTCGACGCTATATCCGCCTGACCAACCTTGTTCCCGAACTGCTGGACATGGTGGACGAGAAGAAAATTGCCTTTAATCCCGCTGTGGAGCTGTCCTATCTGGACGAAAGCCAACAGCGGGATTTTTTAGAAGCCATGGAGGATACCCAGAATGCGCCGTCCTTATCGCAGGCGCAGCAACTGAAAAAGATGGCACAGCAGGGAGAGTTCAGCTACGAAAAAGCCTTTGATGTGATGGGACAGGAGAAAAAGAGCGAGAAAGACACCGTGACCATCAAAAACGAAACCCTGCGGAAGTATTTCCCCCGCAGCTACACCCCCAAACAGATGGAGGAGAAGATCATCCAGCTTTTGGATGCGTGGCAGAAAAAACAGCAGCGCCGCAACGAACGCTGATTCGTAACGCAAGACCCGATTGGGTCTTTTTTGTTTGCAAAAATTTGGAGGTAACGCCTATGAACAATACGATTCCTTTTCACTCCGCACCCCATGCTCCGCAGATTACTGTGGATGTGAACATCCTGACCATGCTGAAACAGGCGGCATCCTGTTTGAGCGAAATGGCAAGCGAGAATGTCTACCTTGCCGCCATCGGCCCGGACATGGAACTGACCATTATCATGGAGGAGGATGCCCCTTCCATTCTGCCTTGTTTTGACGAGGACGATGCCCTGATTTCCGTGAAGGGTGCGCCGCTGTTTATCAGCTACAATCCGGCGCAGGTCCTCAAGCTGGCAGGCAAGCGATACCTGACCGGCCCGGTCATTTTCTACCGCACCGATGGGCACAGCGCCATCGTATCCCTGACGGTGGAGGATATTTACCGCTTTCAGATCTATCTGGAAAGCCACAGCACCACCCTGATGGCAGACGACCAGAAGCTGACCTGCATCTGCATCGACTGAGGTGTGCCATGCTGAACTTTTTTATCGGTTTCGCTTTTTTTGAAGCGGGTGCCTTTTTCGGATTCTTCGTGGCGGCTCTGATGCAGGCGGCACGGAGCGGTGAGATCGGACTGAACGGAAAGGAGGATTCGCATGGCTGAAAACACCTTGTCGGTGCTGAAAATTGCGCCGGGACAGTATCCGCAGCAGGTCGAGATTGATAACGACCTGAAGGCTTTGCAGCAGGCGGTGGGCGGTTCCATCGGCGCAAGCTATCCCTTTGCCGACCCGGTTGCCATCGTTTATAACGATGACGGCAAGCTCATGGGACTGCCGTTGAATCGTGCCCTTCGGGATGAGAACGGGCAGATGTACGATGCCGTTGCCGGAGACTTTCTGGTAGTGGGACTGGGCGAGGAGGATTTTGCATCCCTGACCCCGGAACTGGCGCAGAAGTACGAGCAGCTTTTCCATCAGCCGGAAGCCTTTCTGAAGCTGGGCAACCGTCTGCTGGTGCTGCCGGTGCCTGATGAACCTCCCACAGAAAAGCCCCGCACCAAGCCCCCGGCAGAGCATGACCGCTAAAATCACCCTGCTGCATGGGAGGTGATGGCAGTGCAGGAAGAAATCGAACAGAAGTCATTTAACCTGATGATCTCCACCACAAAGCTGTCTGCCCGGACTGTCCTGCGGGCAGTAAAGGCGGCGTTTCGGCTGTACCAGTCCAAGACATCCCAAGGTAAGCAAAGTGTCCGCACTCTATTGCGGCAGAACCGGGGCGTGTCCAGCGTGGAGATCAGCAAGACCGGCATTCGTGGGCTGGAACGCTATGCCAAAAAGTACGGCATCGACTACGCCATCCGCAAGGACACCTCCGAGGTGCCGCCCCGGTATCTGGTCTTTTTCAAAGCCCCGGACGCAGAAGCATTCAACTCGGCGTTCAAAGAGTATTCGGCATCCCTGCTGAACAAGGACAAACGCCCCTCGGTTCTGGCACGGTTGCAGGAACTGGTGCAGGCAGCGGCAGAACTCCCCGGCAAAGTCCGGCATAAAGAGCAGGAGCGTGGACTATGAGCAAAAAGAAGCTTTCTAAGCTGCTGGCGCTGTATCTGCCCTATCTTCTGCTGGGGCTGGTAGCGACTAACTTTGGCGAAGCATGGCGGCTTGCCGAGGGCAAGGAGCTGGGGGATAAGATCATGTCCATGATGGGCACTGTTCCGTTGGCATTTGCGAATCCTCTGCCCAGCCTGCATCCGCTTGATTTGCTGGTGGGCTTATGCTGTGGCGCAGGGCTACGGCTGGCGGTCTATCTGCGTGGCAAAAACGCCAAGAAGTACCGGCACGGCATGGAGTATGGCTCTGCCCGGTGGGGCACCCCCAAGGACATTGAGCCGTTCATGGCTCCGAAGTTTGAGGACAATATCATCCTTACCCAAACGGAACGTCTGATGATGTCCAACCGTCCGCCTGACCCCAAGAACGCCCGGAATAAAAATGTGCTGGTAGTGGGCGGCTCCGGCAGCGGCAAGACCCGGTTTTGGCTGAAACCGAACCTGCTTCAGTGCCACAGCTCCTATGTCGTCACCGATCCGAAAGGTAGTATCGTGGTCGAGTGCGGGAACGCCCTCCTGAAGAACGGCTACAAGCTGAAAATCCTGAATACCATTAACTTTTCCAAGAGTATGCACTACAACCCCTTCGCCTATGTTCACAGCGAAAAGGACATTCTGAAACTGGTCACGACCCTGATGACCAACACCAAGGGCGAAGGGTCCGGTGGGGACCCATTTTGGGAGAAATCGGAGCGTCTTTTGCTCACTGCCCTGATTGCCTACCTTCACTATGAAGCCCCGGAGGAGGAGCAAAACTTCGCTACCCTTCTGGAAATGCTGAACACCATGCAAGTGCTGGAGGACGATGAGGAATACCAAAATCCGGTGGATCTGCTGTTTGAGGAACTGGCAAAAAAGAAGCCCAACAGCTTTGCCGGTCGGCAGTACAAACTTTACAAGCTGGCTGCCGGCAAGACCGCAAAATCCATCCTGATTTCCTGCGGTGCCCGGCTTGCGCCCTTCGATATCCAAGAGCTGCGTGATCTCACCATGTACGATGAGCTGCAACTGGACACGCTGGGCGATAAGAAGACGGCGTTGTTCCTCATCATGTCGGACACGGATTCAACCTTTAACTTCCTCATCAGCATGGTCTACACGCAGCTTTTCAATCTGCTTTGCGATAAAGCAGATGATGTGTACGGCGGCAAGCTGCCCATCCATGTACGCTGTCTGATCGACGAGTGCGCCAACATCGGGCAGATTCCAAACCTTGAAAAATTAGTAGCCACCATCCGCAGCCGTGAGATCTCAGCCTGCCTTGTTTTGCAGGCGAGAAGCCAGTTGAAAGCCATCTACAAGGACAATGCGGACACCATTGTGGGCAACATGGACAGCCAGATTTTCCTCGGCGGCTCCGAACCTACCACCCTGAAAGATCTGTCCGAAATGCTGGGCAAAGAAACGATTGATGCGTTCAACACCTCGGACACCCGTGGCAACAGCCCCAGCTATGGCACCACGTTCCAGAAGATGGGGCACGAATTATTGAGCCGGGACGAGCTGGCGGTGCTGGACGGCGGCAAGTGCATCTTGCAACTGCGGGGCGTACGCCCGTTTTTGAGCGACAAGTACGACCTGACCCAACACCCTAACTACAAGCTGACCTCGGACTACGACCCCAAAAACATCTTCGATATTGAAAAGTATCTGAACCGAAAAACAAAAATCAATCCCAATGATGAATTTGTTGTGATTGATGCTGATTCGCTCCCGCCTGCCTGACCCGGTAGGCGGTTTTATTTTATCCAGACCAGAGAGGTACACCGGCAAGCTCACTCTCGCCGCAGTTTGCGGCTTTAATATGTAACTTCAGGTGTGTACGGACGGTCTACAACTTTCATTTATAAAGGAGAAACGACTATGGAATTCTTTAACTCTGCTATCGAAGTTCTTCAGACTCTGGTTGTCGCTCTGGGTGCCGGTCTCGGCGTGTGGGGTGCTATCAATCTGCTGGAGGGCTATGGTAACGACAACCCCGGCTCCAAGTCTCAGGGCATGAAGCAGCTCATGGCTGGCGGCGGTGTCGCTCTGGTGGGCATCACCCTCATTCCTCTGCTGTCTGGTCTGTTCGGCTAAGAGCCGCAGGCGGGTTTTCCCGCCTGTACATACGCAATCGCTCTATCTTAGCTGTGGATAACAGCCCTTTAATAAGGAGCGCATTGCGGTACGAATCTCCACCCATCAATGAAAGGCGGTGTCTTATGCAGTTTTTGACCCACATTATTTTTCTCCTGAATCTCCTCAAGACCCTCATCCACCATTTCAGCTAAGGACGGTGACTACTGAATGGAAACCGTTCTTAAAGCCATTGCCGACTGGATCAAAGGCATCCTGACGGCAGGCATCATGTCCAATCTTTCCGGCCTGTTCGATGATGTGAACACTCAAGTGGGCAACATCGCACAGCAGGTGGGTACCAAACCATCCAGTTTTGAACCGCGCGTTTTCGCTATGATCGAAGCCCTCTCCCGGAATGTGGTGCTGCCCATTGCAGGTGTGATTTTGACCTTCATTGCTTGCTATGAATTGATTCAGATGATTACTGAACACAACAATATGGCACAGTTTGAACCAGCACTGATTTTGAGGTGGATTTTCAAAACTGCCATTTCGGTTTGGATGATCTCGAATACGTTTGACATCATCATGGCGGTCTTTGACCTGACACAGAAGGTGGTGTCTGATTCCAGCGGTATCATTGCCGGAAATACCCGTGTCAACGACATTGGCTTGTCGATGCTGGAAGCCAGCCTGATGCAGATGGATGTAGGCCCCCTGTTCGGGCTGTTTTTGCAGTCCTTCTTCATCGGCATCACCATGCGGATATTGAGCATCATCATTTTTGTCATCGTCTACGGGCGTATGATCGAGATCTACTGCATGGTGAGCCTTGCGCCCATCCCCATGGCAACATGGGGCAACCACGAGCAGAGCCACATGGGGCAGAACTACCTGAAATGCCTGTTCGCATTGGGCTTTCAGGGCTTTCTCATCCTCATCTGCGTGGCAATTTACGCCGTGCTGATCCAGAGCGTGGCGATTTCCGGGGATGCCATCAACTCCATTTGGAGCATTGTGGGCTACACCGTCCTGCTCTGTTTCAGCCTGTTCAAGACCAGCTCCGTGACGAAATCCGTTCTCGGAGCGCATTAAAGGAGGTGTTTTATTGGCTGCGTATATTTCCGTTCCCCGTGACCTGACGAAAGTAAAATCGAAGGTCGCATTCAACCTGACGAAACGGCAACTGCTTTGTTTCGGCACAGCGGCTCTCATTGGAGTGCCGCTGTTTTTTGTTCTCCGGGACTCCGGCGGCAACACTGCCGCCACCCTCGGCATGATGGCGGTGATGCTGCCGGCGTTCTTCCTTGGAATGTACGAAAAAAACGGTCAGCCCATGGAAAAGCTGCTGTCGTACTATGTGCAGTCCCGGTTTCTCCGCCCGAAGATTCGCCCCTACAAGACCAACAACTACTATGCGATTTTGATGAAGGGAGGCATGACCTATGATTCCGTTTTGGAAAAAGACCGGTAAGCACAGCAAGCCGCAGTCTGCGCAGAAGCGCAGGCAGAAAGCGAAGCCTGCTGTGCCCCGGACCGCCCAGCAGTCCATCCCCATGCAGCGGATGTTTGAGGACGGCACTTGCCGTGTCCGTCCCGGCTACTACACCCGCACCATCCAGTATCAGGATATCAATTATCAGTTGGCGCAGCAGGAGGACAAGACCGCTATTTTCGAGGAATGGTGCAGTTTTCTGAACTTCTTCGATTCCAGCATCAAGTTTGAACTGTCCTTCGTGAACATGGCAACCGACAGCACCGAGTTTGAAAAAAGCATCCGCATTCCGTTCCAGAAGGACGGTTTCGACGATGTTCGTGCGGAGTATTCCCAGATGCTGCGCCAGCAGCTTGCCAAGGGCAATAATGGTCTGACCAAGACCAAATTCATCACCTTTGGTGTGGAGGGCGAAAGCATGGCGCAGGTCAAGCCCCGGCTCGACCACATCCAGAACGATCTGCTGAACAACTTCCACCGGCTGGGGGTGCAGGCAAAGCCGCTGAACGGTGTCCAGCGGCTGAAACTCATGCACGATATGTTCAACATGGACGGCGCATCCAAGTTTCACTTTGACTGGAAAGACCTTGTGAAAAGCGGCCTTTCCGTGAGGGATTCCATTGCGCCCACCGCCTTTGCCTTCAAAAATTCCCGGACGTTCCAGATGGGTGGCATCTACTGCGCCGCCAGTTTTTTGAGCATCACGGCCTCCGACATCAGTGACCAGCTGCTGAAAGATTTTCTGGACATGGATTCCAGCCAGATCGTCACCATGCACATCCAGTCCGTTGACCAGAACAAGGCCATCAAAACGGTCAAGCGCACCATCACGGAACTGGACAGAAGCAAGATCGAGGAGCAGAAAAAAGCAATCCGTGCCGGGTATGATATCGACATCATTCCGTCCGATTTGGCAACTTACGGACGGGATGCGAAAGCCCTGCTGAAAGAATTGCAGAGCCAGAACGAGCGGATGTTCCTCGTCACTTTTCTGGTGCTGAACACCGGGCGCACGGAGCAGGAACTGGAAAACAATGTTTTTCAGGCATCCAGCATTGCACAGAAGCACAACTGCAACCTGTGCCGCCTTGACTTTCAGCAGGAGCAGGGGCTGATGAGCAGCCTGCCGCTGGCTGACTGTCAGATCGAAATTCAGCGAGGGCTGACTACCAGCAGCACCGCCATCTTCATTCCGTTCACCACGCAGGAACTGTACCAGTCTGGCAAGGAGTCCCTGTATTATGGGCTGAATGCACTGTCCAACAATTTGATTATGGTGGACAGAAAGAAGCTGAAAAATCCCAACGGTCTGATTCTCGGCACTCCCGGCTCTGGCAAGTCCTTCAGTGCAAAGCGTGAGATCACCAACGCATTTCTGGTGACGGACGATGATATTATCATCTGCGACCCGGAAGCAGAATACGCTCCGCTGGTGGAGCGTCTGCATGGGCAGGTTATCCACATCGGTCCCGCCAGCACCCAGTATATCAACCCCATGGACATCAACAGCAATTACAGTGAGGAGGACAATCCGCTGGCTCTGAAAGCGGACTTTATTCTTTCGCTGTGTGAGCTGGTGGTGGGCGGCAAAGAGGGCTTGCAACCGGTAGAAAAGACGGTTATTGACCGCTGTGTTCATGTGGTCTACCGCAAGTATTTCGAGAATCCCACCCCGGAAAATATGCCCCTGCTGGAAGATCTGTACAACGCCCTGCTGACGCAGGACGAACCGGAAGCGCGCCATGTGGCGGCGGCGTTGGAGATTTACGTTAAGGGTTCTTTGAACATCTTCAACCACCACACCAACGTGGACATCCACAACCGCATCGTCTGCTTCGACATCAAGCAGCTGGGCAAGCAGCTCAAAAAGCTGGGTATGCTCATCGTGCAGGATGCCGTGTGGGGGCGTGTGACCGCCAACCGTAGTGCCGGAAAATCCACCCGGTACTATGCAGACGAGTTCCATTTGCTCTTGAAGGAAGAGCAGACTGCTGCTTATTCCGTGGAGATTTGGAAGCGTTTCCGTAAGTGGGGCGGCATTCCGACAGCCCTAACGCAGAACGTCAAAGATCTGCTGGCAAGCCCTGAAGTATCGAACATTTTTGAGAACTCAGACTTTGTGTATATGCTCAATCAGGCAAATGGCGATAGGCAGATCCTTGCAAAGCAGCTCAACATCTCTCCCCATCAGCTTTCTTATGTGACCCACTCCGGCGAAGGCGAGGGACTGCTGTTTTTCGGCAACGTGATCCTGCCCTTTGTTGACCACTTCCCGAAAGACCTTGAGCTCTACCGCATCCTCACGACCAAACTCAACGAGATTTCGGAGGGGCAGAAATGAGCAATCCGAAGCTGAACATCAAGGAGGAAACCTCAACCAAAAAGACCCGTTCTCCCCCGAAGAAAACGAGGGTGGAGCAGTCGGTGCCCAAAAAGAAAAAGCTGAAAACCGATGCAGATAAAGCTGCGGAAAAGGCACAGCATCTGCGGTTTGGCAAGGCGGAACTGACCCCGGACGAGTTGAGCCGTTTGAGCAAGGCGCAGAAGCGGGAGATGTACGCTGCCCATGCCGCCCGGTCTGCGGTGCACCGGGAGGTTGACCAGTACGAGGACGACAATGTGGGCACGCAGGCGTTGAACGAGGGCGAAAAAGCGGCAGGAAATGTTCGTGATATTTCCAAAAGCCGCTATGCCCGGAAGCTCAAGAAGAAAGCCAAGATGCAGGGCAAGAAAGGCTCCAAAACCGCTAAATCTTCCGCATCGGAGCCGACTGCGGCACAAGATACAGGCGCATCCGGCACCAGCGAGGGCGGTTCAAACTGGCTTTCCCGGTGGCGGCAGAAACAGGACATCCGGCAGAGCTATTATGCCGCCGCCCGTTCGGGCACAGCGGCGCAGACCGCAGGCGGTAAGGCGGTATCCAACGGTGCATCTGCTGCTCGGTCCGGCGTGGAACAGGCGGTGGAGAAAGGCAAAACTGCCGTCAGCACCGCTGTGAAAGGGCTGATGAATGCCGCCAAGGGCAACGCACACGTTCTGGTGATCGTGGGCGTTTTTCTTTTGCTCATCCTCATGGTGATGTCGGGCTTTTCCTCCTGCGGAATCCTCTTTTCCGGCGGCACGCAGGTATCCGGGCAGACCATGTACTCTGCCGAGGACCGGGACATCCGGGGCGCAGAACAGGACTACAAGAAGCTGGAAAAAGAACTGGATAAAAAGATCAAGCGCACCCCTACCGACCACCCCGGCTACAACGAGTACCAGTACCACCTTGACCCCATCGAGCACGACCCATGGCAGCTGACTTCGTTTCTGACCACTTTGTATGACGATTACACCCGGTCGGAGGTACAGGGCAAGTTGAAGGAGACCTTCAAGAAGCAGTATAAGCTGACCACATGGGTGGAGGTGCAGATACGGTATATGACCGTCTGGGTCATCAGCCCGTTGGGAATCCCGGTTCCCACGCAGGTACCTTATGAGTACAAAATCTTCCACACCAAATTGGTCAATCGTGGCTTGGAGGTGGTCATCCGGGAAGAATTGGATGCTGACCAGTGGAAACGGTACGAGATCTTTCAGGACACGCTGGGTGGTCGGCCTTATCTGTTCAACGGTGGTCTGCCGCCCGGTGGCTCCGATGGCTCCGGCACACCGGGTATCGACTATCAGATTCCGGCAGAAGCACTGACCGACAGCGAGTTTGCTGCCATCTACAAGGAAGCCCAAAAGTATGTAGGCACGCCCTACGTCTGGGGCGGTTCCACCCCGGAAACAGGCTTTGACTGCAGCGGCTACGTCTGCTGGGTGTACAACCAGAACGGCTATGATGTGGGCAGAACTACCGCCAATGGATTATGGCAGAAAAGTCAGCACATTTCCGAAGCCGAAGCAAAGCCCGGAGATCTGGTTTTCTTTGAAGGAACGTATGATACGCCGGGGAAAAGCCATGTCGGAATCTACCTCGGAAACGGGATGATGGTGTCCGCTGGCGACCCCATCAAGTACGCAAACATTCACTCGTCCTACTGGGAGAAGCATCTTGCAGGATTTGGACGGCTTTCAAAATGATTGGAGGAGTTACTATGAGCGAAAAACTGGATAAGCTGCGAGCAATGCTCAAGAAAGAGCAGGAGCGCCGCATCAAGCTGAACAATCGCATTGCGGTTTTGGAGCGTCGGATTCAGGAGGAAGAAGCCGCTGAAGTCAGCAACATGGTCCGCACGGCGAATGTAACCCCGGAACAGCTTGCTGCTCTGCTGCGGCAGTCGGCCACCACCACCCCGAACCCTGCTGCGCTGTCTGCCGTGGGTGCAACTTTCGAGAAGGAGGTCGATGCGGATGAAGATTAAGAAACTGGGTGCGCTGCTGGTATCGGCGGCACTGTGCGCTGGCATGGCGGCTCCCGCCTTTGCCTTTGAGGGCGAAGCTGCTCCGGTGGAGCAGCCGGTTCTGCCGGAAGTCGTGGAGGAAGATGTTGTCACCATCACGGACGAAACCTCTGGTGCCCTGACCCCGGAGGGCAACCTGACGCTGGTGGACGACTACCACACCAACTATTCCGATGGCAGCGGACAGCAGTTCATTACGCTGGTCAGTAAGTCGGGCAACACGTTCTATTTGGTCATTGATAGGAACAGCAAAGGGGCGCAAACCGTCCACTTTATGAACCTTGTGGATGAAGCAGACCTTTTGACACTGATGGAAGAGGATGCCGCCGATGCCTACACCGCTGAAAAAGAAGCAGCGGCGCAGGCTGAACAGGACAGGCTGAAAGCCGAGGAAGAAGCCAAGAAAGCCGCAGAAGAAGCGGCGGCATCCGGCGAGGAACAGCCCAAGGAAAACAAGGTCACAAAGATCGCATCCGGTTTTCTGGGGGTAGTCGTGCTGATTGCGCTGGCGGCAGGCGGCATTTTCTACGCTTTCGCAAAGCAGAAGCAGAAAAAGCAGGCCGAAAAAGAAGCCCTTGACCCTGATGCAAATTACACCGAGGACAAGGGCGATTTTGAGATTCCCCCCGAGGATGAGCCGGAGGAACCCGGTGAGGAAGATACCGAACCCATTTGATTTTAAGGCGGCATTTTGCCGCCGTACATATTGCAATCAGAAACAGATTGGAGGGATTTTTATCGCAAAATTAGTCGTGGCGGAAAAGCCATCCGTCGCCATGTCCTATGCAAAAGTTCTCGGTGCGACCAACCGGCAGGACGGCTACCTTGAGGGCAACGGCTATCTCGTCAGCTGGTGCGTTGGTCATCTGGTGGAGCTGGCTCCGCCCAATGTCTACGATGCCAAATACGTCAAGTGGAGTATCGCAGATTTGCCCATTCTGCCGCAAAAGTGGCAGTATCTGGTGTCTATGTCCACCAAAAAGCAGTTTGGCATCCTGCAAAAGCTGATGCACCGCCCGGATGTGGATAGTATCGTGAACAGTTGCGATTCCGGCCGGGAGGGAGAACTAATCTTCCGGCTGGTCTATGAACAGGCTGGATGTAAGAAGCCTGTTTCGCGCCTATGGCTGTCCAGCATGGAAGAAAACGCTATCCGGGAGGGCTTTGCTCACCTCAAACCGTCAACTGAATACGATGCGCTGTACAATGCAGCACTCTGCCGGGAACGTGCCGACTGGATGGTTGGCATCAATGCGTCCCGGCTTTTTTCGTGCCTGTACGGTCAACCGCTGGCGGTGGGGCGTGTTATGACCCCGGTGCTTGCCATGACGGTGGTGCGGGAAGCTGCCATTGCTGCCTTTGTGCCGGAAAAGTTCTACACCGTAGAACTTGAACTGACCAGCGGATGCACGGCATCCAGCCGCCGCATTCCCGAAAAATCCGTTGCCGAAAACCTGCTGGAAGCCTGCCGAAAGGAGATGGTAGCAACGATCCAGCGCATCACCCGCAAGGAAAAATCCGAAAATCCGCCGCCGCTGTACGATCTGACCACCCTTCAGCGGGATGCCAACCGCCTGTTGGGATACAGTGCACAGCAGACGCTGGACTATGTGCAGAGCCTGTATGAGAAGAAACTTACCACTTATCCCAGAACTGATAGCTGCTATATCACCGACGATGACGAGGAAATGCTGGAGGAACTGACTGAGGAACTGGAAAGGTTTCTCGATATTACTCCGGCAGATGTAGACGAGGCTGTGCCCCGGACACGGCGCACCGTCAACCGGGAAAAAGTCACCGACCACCACGCTATCCTGCCCACCCGCAGTATGCTGCAAGCCGATCTGGAAGCTCTGCCCAAGGGTGAACAGAACGTCCTGAAGCTCATCATCGCCCGGACGCTGATGGCGGTGAGTAAACCCTTCCGGTATCAGGAAACCCTGCTGACCACCGAATGCGCCGGGGAGAAATTTACCGCCAAGGGCAAGGAGGTTTTGGATGAAGGCTGGAAAGCGGTGGAGCGCAAGGTGCTGGCAGACATCCTGAACCGAAAACAGGAACTCACCGCCCTGCCCAATGCGGCAGAAAACGAGTGCGGTATTCTCAACGCAGAGCTGAAGGAGGGACAAACCTCCCCGCCGAAGCATTTTACCGAGGATACCCTGCTGCACGCTATGGAAACTGCCAGTGCAGACAGTATGCCGGAGGGCGTGGAGCGTCAGGGCATCGGCACCCCGGCCACCCGCGCCGCAACTATTGAAAAGCTGGTGCAGAAGGGCTTTCTGGAACGAAAGGGCACCAAGAAAACCAAAGTGCTGCTGCCCACGGATAAGGGAAAAGCCCTCATCACCGTAATGCCCGAAGAAATCCAATCCCCGGAAATGACCGCTGATTGGGAAACAAAACTGCTGCAAATCGAGCGCAGCGAAATGGAGCCGGAAACTTTTATGACTGAAATCAAAGAGACGATTTCCTCGCTGGTAACGACCACCGAGGCTGCGAAAGGAGCGAATGCGCTTATGAAAAACAAAATTATTGGTGTCTGCCCGAACTGCGGTAAGCCTGTCGTGGAGCGTGAAAAGGGCTGGTTCTGCGAGAACCGGGAGTGCCGTTTCGTGCTGTGGAAGGATAATGCTTTTCTGAAACGGCTCGGCAAACGCATGGACGCTCATGTGGCGGACAAGCTGCTGCGGGATGGTCGGGTCCGCCTGAAGGATTGCAAGAGCGCCAAGGGCAAGACCTACAATGCCACCGTGCTGCTGGGCACCGAACCCGATGGCCGCAGCAAGTTCAGTCTGGAATTTGAGAATGGGGGCTGCTGATGGAGCAGAAAAAAGAAGCCGTCTACCTGATTAACGATGAACGCTATCTCCACCTCCGGGAAAACGGTGCAGGGGTCGGCTTTGCGACCTACAACAAGGTGACCGGTGAGCCGCTGGAAAGCGGGCAAATTTCGGAAAAGAACCTGCCGCCCGATGGACGAAACACTATCCCTGCCGCCCGGAATTGGTATCTGTTTGAACTTTCGGACGATGACCGCAAGGCCATCCAACAGGAAAGCGTAAAGATCCTCGAAAACATCCCGCAGGCGGGCATCGGCAGGCGGCGCATCTGGGAGCCGGAAACGCTGCCGAAGGATATTCGTCTCATCAACAGCCACTATGATGACCTCTATCGCATTCCAGATGGCGGCGTGATTCAGGTGGATTACCCGGATGGGCGCAGTTTTACGGCACGGGTGAAACATCTGGATGATTATCACTTTGACATGGGCGGTCTGGGCAATGTGTTCCACATCTGCCAGTTTGCCGAAGTCATGGAACGAAACCATGCAGACTTCTACCCCGAAATTCAGACACAGGACGAGCAGGCCGCATGGGAACTGGGGGGCAAAGGTTATCTTGCCATCCAATCCTGTGAGGATGGATGGGACTACACCCTCTACCACAGCGATTATTCCGTGATGGACGGCGGGCAGTTGGATGCCCCGGAACTGACCATTCAGGAAGCCCGTGAGCAGATTCTGGAAGCGCACCACATGGAAAAGGGGCGGCGGCTGTTGCAGGACTACGATGCCGTCATGAATAAAGTTGCGGAAGCCGAGGAACTGAGTGTAGACCATCGCCCTTCCACACTGGAAAAGCTGGCAGAACTGGCAAGTGATACGTCTGCGCCAAAATCGTCTGCACGGTCTGCGCCAGAACTGTGAGGTGGACAATGCAGCAAAAATGGAACCAGAGTTTTGACGGCGAACCCATGACGGACATCCCGCAGAAATTTCTGAACGCAGGATGCGATGTTTATATGGTGATGCAGCTGCGGCATGACGAAAAAATCCTTGATGAAAGATTTGCTTCTATGCGGGAGTTGAATCGTCGAGGCAAAACGCCCGACCCGGAGCATTACGAGGTCACCTACTATGCTGATCTGCCCGCCATGTGGCAGGATGTGCCGAACAACGAGGTTTTGGAAGAACTGTTTCAGGTGTTCAACCTCTCCCGTCCGCAGGATTTTGAGGGACACAGCCTGTCGGTCGGCGATGTGATTGCACTTAAACGCAATGGCGAGGTGTCTGTGCATTATGTGGACAGCATCGGCTTCAAAGATTTACAGGGGTTTCTGGACAAGCAGCCGGAACGCCCTTCGGTGCTGATGAATCTCAAGGAAAAGTGCGATGCCCCGGAGTGCAATCCCACCGTCTGCCGGAAAGCGAGGGCTGACCATGAACTTTAACCATGAAGAACTGATGCTGATGATGCTCTACAACACTGGCACCCGACTGGGGCTGGTGCAGGAGTTGCGACTGATGCAGTGCTACCTGATGCCCGACGAAACCGCCCTGCGAGAACTGTCTGAAAATGTGATTGATAAATTGAAGCTCCTGACCGATGAGCAGTTTGCAGAGATCGAATTTCCTATGGACTGATTTTTGCCGCCTACGGGCGGCGTACATATCCTCTCTTGCTCCGAAAATTTTTCATAACCCGCAAGAATGTGGTCTTGATAGTACACTTCAATTCATGCTATACTAAAATCAGTTTTATTGTACGGACAAAAATAGAAAGCGAGGCTTGCCAATGGACACCACAAAACGCTCTCCCCTTGACCGCCTGCTCTTTGCCACTTTTCTGAAAGGCCGCACTTCTTCTCGTGATATATGGGAAGAAAAGGGTGATATGACCCCCGAAGATAACCAGAAGATCATCGAGGAGACCAACGAGATCATCACTGATGATTCCACCTATCCTTATCTCAGTTATCTGACCAACCTGCTTGCGAAATCCAAACCCTCCGGTGATGCTGTCAAAAAACTACATGAACACATTGACACTATCGCAAAAGGATTGTATGAGGACAGCACCGACGTGTTCCGTGCGCTCCTTGCAAAACTGATCGAGCAACCGGAAGAAACGCAGACCTTTGAACGTCTGCTGGAGATGGCAGAAAAGTTTGCCGCACGATACGAATAAAACGCCATAGATTCCATAAGCGAGTGACCTGAAAAGGCCGCTCGCTTTTTTGTTTACAACGAGATTGAAGGGAGGAACGCTATGCCAAGCAAAACCGAAGAATACCTTGCCCTTGCCCAGCGCACGGCAAACGGTCTGACCCGGTATTGGGAACACTGGACGGATTATTTGACTACGGCATCCCGGTTGTATAAGTACAGCTTTGCCGACCAGCTGATGATCTACGCCCAGCGTCCTGATGCGACTGCCTGTGCGAGTTTTGACATCTGGAACAACCGTATGAACCGCTATGTGCGCAGAGGGTCTAAGGGTATCGCCCTGCTCGACCAGTCCAGCAGTGTACCCCGGTTGCACTATGTCTTTGATGTGAGCGATACCGGGGTGCGGCGCAATTCCCGTGACCCGGAGGTGTGGCAACTTAACGATGACCTGTTCCAGCCGGTATCGGAAATGCTGGCGCGGGAATACGGTATTCACCACGAACGGCTCAGTCAGCAGATTGCGGACATTGCCGGAAAGCTGGCAGAATCCTACTGGGATAACAACAGCTCCGACATTCTCGGCATCGTTGACGGTTCGTTCCTGATGGATTATGATGAAGCCGGACAGGAACTCCAGTTCAAGAGTGCCGCCGCAATCAGCATCATGTACACCATCTTGGAACGGTGCGGTTTTGAACCGGAGGGTTATTTTGACCGGGATGATTTTCAGGCAATTTATGATTTCTCGACCCCGGATGCAGTCTATGCACTGGGTGCGGCAGTCAGCGATTGCAGCCGGGATGTGCTACGGAATATCGAGCGCACTGTCAAAACGACCATCCGCCGCCGCAATGTAGAAAGGAGCCAGCATGAATATGATGAACAGGAACGTGACCTACTCGACCGTCGGGGATTACCAGCTCCCGAACCTGACCTTGAACCAGCCGCAGAAGCCGCTGGGCCGGTACGGACGGATGCGCCGGATGTACCTGATGGAGAATCGCCCGGTGCTGTACAACTCGATGCTGCTGACCGGGAAGCTGCATCCGCACCTGCTGGAAGTGGAGCAGGCAGCGGAGAACCAGAAGCAGCAGATGATGACCGAACTGCTGAAGCAGAACCCAGCCCCGGACAAAGCGAAGAACCAACTGATGTGGGTGCAACACATGAACAGCCTGAAAGCACAGGTGGAAGAAGTGATCCTGATGGAACTGATTTACAACTGAGTTTTTTCAATCTCAGCATCCCTACCGAAGCCCAGCAAATTGAAGCAATCGACCGAGCGGAGAACGAGAAATCGTCCTCCGCTTTTGTTTTGTCGCAGGCTGAAGTTGAGAACGAGCTGCGTAAGCATGGTTCGGGATTTATGGGCGGTAAGCAGCGCATTATGGCACTGTACCAGACCCAGCCTGACCGCAATCTCCGTGCCAAGGCACTGGCAAAGGAATACGGCATCGGTGGGCATTCCCACGATTTTCTGGACGGAAGCCGGGGCTTTGTGAATCACGACTGGAAGGGACTGGAATTTGACCATTACCCCGACCACCAGAAAATCACCCTGAAATGGGCGCAGGTGGAAAAGTATATCGACCTGATGATCCAATCCGACCGCTACCTGACCGATGAGGAAAAAGAGCAGCGTACCGCTGTACAGGAAGAAAACGGCTACAAAGTCGGTGACGATGTAATGGTTGATCTACCCACTGGAACCATCGAGGGCACCATTGGCTATATCGGTGAAACCGATGTGCGCATCGACACCAGTGCACACGGACAGTCGTGGGATAACGAGGTCATCAACCGGAAACAGTTTGAGGATGGTCTGCGGCAGAATAAACCCAGCCAGCGTGTGGATGAAATGCTGGCGCAGGCAGAAACCATCTACAAGGAATCCGAGGTGCCGGAATATGAGCGTTTTTCTGTCCGAGAAGTGGTCGGAGGTACGTCCCCGCTTTTTGCTATCTGGGATGATCTCAATGAGGGCTACTATGCAAATGACAACGGAATGGCGCAATTTACAGACAAGGAGCAGGCCGAATCCTATTGCACCACTTTGAAAAAAGAGACGGATGAACGAACTGCCGCCGATTGGCTTGCAGTGGAAAAGGCAAAGTTTTTGGCGGAAAATGAACCTGTTCCCGCTCTCCAAAAAGAGCGTGATTACCGTGTGGGCGATACAATCCGTCTGGACGGTAAGGATTTTACGGTCGAAACTGTCGGAACTCTGAACATCCAGCTTCGTGACCCGGATGAGGTCTATCCGGTTGCCCGCTCGGAAAGCAAGGAAAATCTGGAACGGCTTCTGCGCCAGCCGGGCAACATCCATCTGCACAACCTGACTGTCAATCTCACTCCTGCGCCGGAGCTTGCCGGAAATTTCCACATCACGGACGACCATCTGGGCGAGGGCGGCGCAAAGCTGAAATATGCGAGAAATATCGAAGCCATCCGCACCCTGTTCAAGCTGGAACAGGAGCATCGTGGTGCCACCGCCGAGGAACAGCAGGTGCTTTCCCAGTATGTGGGCTGGGGCGGTCTGGCAGATGCCTTTGACCCCAACAAGGACGGCTGGGCAAAAGAGTACACCGAACTGAAAGGGCTGCTCTCCGAGGATGAGTATGCTGCTGCCCGTTCCAGCACCCTGAACGCTCACTACACCAGCCCCACCGTTATCCGTGGCATCTACGATGCAGTGGAACGCATGGGTTTCCGGTCCGGCAACATCTTGGAGCCGTCTATGGGCGTGGGCAACTTCTTCGGAATGCTGCCGGACACCATGCAGGATAGCCGCTTGTACGGCGTGGAGCTGGACAGCATCACCGGGCGTATTGCGAAAAAACTGTACCCACAGGCAGACATTACTGTTGCCGGCTTTGAGACCACCGACCGCCGTGACTTCTATGACCTTGCCGTGGGCAACGTGCCCTTTGGTCAGTACAAGGTCAACGATAAGGCGTACAACAAGCTGGGATTCTCTATCCACAATTATTTCTTTGCGAAAGCCATCGACCAAGTGCGTCCGGGCGGCATTGTTGCCTTTGTTACCAGCCGCTACACCATGGACAGCAAGGACAGCACCGCCCGCAAGCACATGGCAGAGCGTGTCGATTTGCTGGGGGCTATCCGTCTGCCGAACAATGCGTTCCGTGCTAACGCTGGCACCGATGTTGTCAGCGATATTATCTTTTTGCAGAAGCGTGACCGCCCCATCGACCATGAGCCGGACTGGGTGCAGCTTGGCAAGACCGAGGACGGCTTTGCCATCAACCAGTATTTCGTAGACCACCCGGAGATGGTGCTGGGCGAGCTGACCACCGAAAACACCCAGTACGGACGGGAGGAACTGACCGTTGCACCCCTTGAGGGCGCAAACCTTGGCGACCAGCTTGCCGAGGCGGTACAGCACATCGAGGGGCAGTATACCGCCGCCGAGGTGGACGCTCCCGACATTGCCGAGGAAGAAGCCAACCGGCGCACCCTGCCTGCTGACCCGGATGTGAAGAATTTCTCCTACACCGTGGTGGACGGCGAGGTGTTCTACCGGGAAAATTCCGTGATGACGCAGGTGGAGCTGTCCGATACCGCCAAGGGGCGTGTCACCGGCATGGTGGAGTTGCGGCAAATTGTCAACGACCTGATTCAGCAACAGTTGGAGGATTACCCTGATGCCGACATCAAGGCAACGCAGGAGCGTTTGAACACCGCCTACGATGCCTTTACCGCCAAATACGGTCTGCTGAATGACCGCAAAAACGGGCGGCTGTTTGAGCAGGATTCCTCGTATTATCTGCTGTGTTCGCTGGAAAATCTGGACGAGCAGGGACAGCTTAAGAGCAAGGCGGCGATGTTTACGAAACGCACCATTCGCCCGGAGCGCACCGTTACCAGCGTAGATACCCCCAGCGAAGCGTTGGCGGTGTCCATCGGAGAACGCGGCAAGGTGGACTTGCCCTATATGGCGGAGCTGTTGGGCACCCCCGGTGAGTACGGGCGCATTACCACCGAACTTTCCGGCGTGATCTTCAAAGACCCTGCCGCCGACCCCACCGACCCGGAAGCAGGCTGGCAGATGGCAGACGAATACTTGTCCGGCGATGTCCGGGCAAAGCTGCGGATGGCGCAGTTTGCGGCAGAGACCAACCCGGAATTTTCCGTTAATGTCACCGCATTGGAAAAAGCGCAGCCCAAAGAGTTGGAAGCCTCCGAAATTGATGTGCGCTTGGGTGCCACATGGCTGGACCCGGATATTATCCAGAAGTTTATGACCGAGACCTTCCAGATCCCCTACTATCTGCGTCATGCGGTCAAGGTGAGATATTCTCCGTATACCGCCGAGTGGCGTGTGGAGGGCAAGACTGCCACCGGACGGAGTGACATTATCTCTTCCGAGACCTACGGCACATCCCGAGCCAACGCCTACAAGATCTTGGAGGAGACCCTGAACCTGAAAGATGTCCGCATCTACGACACCATCGAGGATGCCGAGGGCAAGCCCAAACGTGTGCTGAACAAGCGGGAGACCATGCTGGCACAGCAGAAACAACAGGTCATTAAGGACGCATTTGCCAACTGGGTCTGGCAAGACCCCCAGCGGCGCATTGCGCTGGTAAAGCAGTACAACGAGCTGTTTAACTCTACTCGTCCCCGTGAATACGATGGCTCCCACATCAAATTCGTGGGCATGAACCCGGAGATCACCCTCCGGGAACACCAGCGCAACGCCATCGCCCATGTGCTTTATGGCGGTAATACGTTGCTTGCACACGAAGTGGGCGCAGGCAAAACCTACGAAATGGCAGCGTCTGCTATGGAAGAAAAACGCCTTGGTTTGTGCCAGAAATCGTTGTTCGTAGTGCCCAACCATTTGACAGAGCAGTGGGCTTCGGAGTTTCTGAACCTTTACCCCAACGCCAAACTCTTGGTGGCACGGCGCAAGGACTTTGAGACTGCCAACCGCAAAAAATTCTGCGCCCGCATCGCCACCGGCGACTATGATGCCGTCATCATCGGGCATAGCCAGTTCGAGCGCATTCCGCTGTCCTTTGAGCGGCAGGAGCGTATCATTCAGGAGCAAATTTATGAAACGCTTGCCGCCATCAACGAGCTGAAAGACCACGCAGGTGAGAATTTCTCCATCAAGCAGATGGAAAAGACCCGGAAAACGTTGGAAACCAAGCTGGAAAAACTGCGCGCCGACAGCCGTAAGGATGATGTGATCACCTTTGAGCAACTGGGCGTTGACAGGCTCTTTGTAGACGAAAGCCATTTTTACAAGAACCGTGCGAAACGTTGTGCATAAGACCTTGTTGACAGCAAGGACGAAAAGCACCATGT